>ULVC01010617.1_pt1 | contig 41710 bp, 30 predicted proteins | sample 1958821 | NCBI WGS metagenome assembly ULVC01 (sample SAMEA4835769, study PRJEB28245) | human gut metagenome | biome: gut microbiome; material: fecal sample | place: Denmark | collected 2008 | reverse complement strand
GTGGTGATGGAAGGTGATACTTCGGTTTGTGTCACAGGTTCGAGTCCTGTATTTTTCATGCAAGAAAGATTAGATCAGTTGGTAGATTAAAACCTCCTTTCAAATACCTTCCAAATTATCCCTGTTTTAACAACATATACAGATGGTGAGGAGTTCGGTTACTTCGAAAATTAGCGTAGTGGTTTAACGCAGCATCAGGTACATTTGCTTTTCATCGGTTCGAATCCGATATTTTCATCTTAGATCCGGCTCCGCTTTTCCTCTGTTTGAAAGACATAAGAAACTAATGAGTGGTGATGGGGTTAGTTACTTCGAATTTAGCTCAGATGGATAGAGCGATACTCTTTTAAAGTATAGGTCGATGGTTCAAATCCATTATTTCATTGTTTACACTAACTTCAGCTTTTCCCTCATTGAGTATTCATTTTGATGTATTTTTTTTCAAGCAGTGGTAGTAATATCACTGCTTTTTTTTGTATAACACTTTAAAGAAAACAACAACAAATGGGAAAGTTTAACAAAAAGGATGAAGGTGTTAAACCTACGATCGTGAATCACATGGGAGAGAAGGCGTATAAGCCTAACGCAGAAGAAGAGTTGGTATCTACGGTAATGACTACCATGTTGTCTGATTCTTATTATGAGAAAGAAAAAGACAAGGTGAACAGGATTAAGGACCTTATGGATCAAGTAGATCCATATTTCGCAGCACAAACAGCATTGTATGTCAGGAAAGAAGGAAAGCTTAGGTCGGTAACGCATCTTATGGCTTCTGTCCTTGCCAGCAAAGCATCGGGTAAGGAATGGGCTTCAAGGTTCTATAATAAGATCGTTATGCGTCCTGATGATATAAGCGAAATCCTTGGCTGCTATGCGGCTCTTAACGACAAAAATCCAAAGAAGTTAAGAGGTATATCCAGCGCTATTAAGAAAGGATTTAAGACGGCTTTAGAAGGTCTTGATCCGTATCGGATTGATAAGTATAAGATGGACAGTAGGGTTATTACTATGGTTGACCTCGTAAACTTATTTCACCCCAAAGGCAATCAGGCTAACAAAACGGCTTTCCAGTACCTTATAGAAGGTCGATCTTTGTCTGGATTATACGAAAGCAAGATTCTTGAAAAAGAAATGTCTAAAGCCGGACAGGATAAGAAAGACAATAAGGAAAAGAAAGAAGCTTTAGGTGACGCTATTCGGGACGTGGTTTCTAATGTGAAAGGTATGCCTATTTTTAATATGGTTCGTAACCTTGTAAACATAATCAAATACGCGCCTGATCAAATAGATGAAGTTTGTAGGCAGCTTACAATAGAAGAGAAGGTGCTTAATTCGAAGATGCTTCCTTTCCGTTTTGCTTCAGCTTTCAAAGAGGTTGAAAATATAGGCACTGATGGTTCCGATAATGATATTGTATTTGAGTCGGATAAAAAACGTGCTAAATTAACAGCGCGTAACAAAGATAAGATTTTAGATGCGTTGGAGAAAGCCATAACCATCTCCTGCAAGAACCTGCCGGTATTGGAGGGGCGGTCGGCTATCCTGATTGACCACTCTGGCTCTGTACGTGGAGATATGGGAGGATCTTCTGAGGTGTCTGCCTTTAGCAAAACAAGTACGGCTGTCATTGGTAACTTGTTTGGCTGTATGATTGCTTCTGTGCTTCCTGACGTATTTATTGGTATGTTTGGTGACAAACTTATCAATTACGAATATGATAGAAGTAAAGGTGTTTTATGGAACAACAAAAAATCTTTTACTGCCGGAGGAGACTGCGGTGGTGCTACCGAAAACGGTCTTTTTGCATTCTTGGATAAGTGCGCTAAAGATAAGATCAAAGTAGATAACTTGTACGTTATTTCAGATATGCAGATAGGAGACGGTGAATCTGTTGTATGGGAGAAAAGTTCCAGTTATGGATATGGTAAATTCGCTGAACTTTTGAAAGGGTTTAAAAAAGTGAATCCAAATTGCAAAATCGTTTCTATTTCTACTCAAGGATATGGAAGTGAGATGTTTTACAGAGGATCTAATATCTTGAACATAGCTGGTTGGTCAGAATCTATCTTCGATGTTATTAACAGCAAGTTCTGCGGATATAAGAATATGATTGAAGAAATTAGGAAGATTAAGATTTAAATCTCACATTCGTACTGTTTTCATAAGAAGAGATTTATCATAACAAGCCGGAGAATGAATGGTGGCATTCTTCGGCTATTTTATTTACATTTGTTGAAAAAAATGTTTGGATTCTTAGAGGAAGAAAAAGATGGCAAAGAAAAATAAAAATTATGTAAAGGACAAACAACCAAAAACATTATGGAATAAAATTGGTCCGTTTGTAAAGCTTAGAGAATATCTGGCAGCTAATATAACACCTGATGTGTATGCTAACGAAAGAGGATTAAAAACTAAAATAATGGAATTTTTTGGTCAAGATGTTCCGAAAGCCAATGTAGATGATTTTAGTCAGAATCTTTGGTTTAGATTCTTAAACCAACCAAATAACCTAAAAGAAGAAAATGGGATTGTTAAAATACCAGATAATATCAAATCCATTATATCTGACAGGATAAATGGTGGGTGGGAGAAAATGGCTAAAAAATATTGGAAGGAGCTTGATTCCTTAGATAATAAGATAATTGATGGAAAAGTTGCAGGCAAGGACGTATCTGATTTGGAGGAGTTAAGGGATGTAACGAGCAGGAAACTTGGAATGGTAGAAGAGGGTATAGATCTCTTAAAAAAAGCCAGAACCGGGGAACATCAGGTATTTAACGAATATAATTTTATACCGGATGCTTACGGAGATTTAAATGATTTATCAGGCTTATCAAGTTTTACCATGTACCGTGATGATAGAGGTAGGATGGTTGTGAAAGATAAGTACGATTTTTATAGAAGCGATCAACCTTTTGGTGTTGGGGTTGTTACTAAGACTCTTGATACAATAGGATATCCTTTTGAAATAAGGGATTATGTAGAAGATAAAATCCCATACGAAGAGAATGATCCAAACAAGATCCTGTTTAGATCCATTATTGATTCAAAGAATGATTTGGATAAAAGGATGGAGATAAGATCCAAAAAACAAGGAGGGGATTCTTCTAAGCCGGAAATAGATTGGGATTTATTCAAATCCAAATATGAAAATATGAAGCGTGTGGGTAAGGGTAAGCATCGTACTATGGACGTAGAAGGGATGAATATGATCTATGATGCTTTATATAATAAAGGTTTTAATCAACGCCAGATAGAAGCCGTACTTGGAAATATTATTGAAGAATCTGGTGGAAACCCCTACGCTGTATCTGAGGATGGAAAATTTAGGGGACTTTTTCAAGAATATTACAAAAGATATCCGCCAAAAGAGTTTGAAAGAGATAAAGAGAGATTTAAGAGCGATAAGCGTGGATATATCAACTATATGATAGACAGATTTTATGATCATGTTCAAGATGCTGGGATGTATAGTATAAAGGATACTAAATATGATAAAGCCATTCATGCAGTAAACGAATTTATGTCAGAAGATCCAGATACAGATTATTCGTATCCACTTGTATATGCTTTTGAAGCTCCATCAGATAAAGAAGGAACTTATAAAAACAGAAAGAGCGTATCAAACTTGATAAGCCAATCTTATGTTACGGATAATGTTAATAATTCAGATGATGCTGATAAAAAGAATAATAGTATTATTGATGCTATTCTTGACATAAAAAACGATCTTGAATTACAAGACCCGATTTCCACTACAAGAGGCGAAGCCTTTAAAGAAGCCAGGAAAAGAGGTCTTAAGGAATTTACATGGAATGGAAAGAGATACAATACCAATATAAAAAAAGAAGGAGGAGCCGTAGATGAAGAAAACGGATCTAAATATAGGTACATTGCATCTAAGGATAATACATCAGTAGGGTCAAGCGGAATAAATGAAAATGCTAATTATGGTACGATCCCTGTTGATGGTGTGAATATAAACGAAATTGTAGCTGGAGGCGTTCCTGTAGTAGGTGATATAATGGACGTCAAGGATGCGTATGATTCTTTCATAGATAGAGATGCGCTTGGAATGGTTATGGCCGCTATGGGTCTTATTCCTTTTGTAGGAGGCATATCAAAAAAGGCAATGCAGGCAAAAAGAGCTACTAAAAAACTATCTCAAAGAGACAAAGAACTTTTAGGATCGTTGCCCGACTATGCTAAACCGGCATCTCCTATAGGTGAGTCATGGGAAAATCATAAAAAGCGACTTTTCTCTGGAGCCTATGAAAGACTTACTGGGGAGAAGTTAAGGATGAAAAATGGGGAGCCAGATCCGGATATGCTTGATACCAACATATATGATTGGGATGATCCGAAAGTTTTCAGGGATGCAAAGTATTTTTTAGGAGATGAATACTCTGATGATGAGATAAGGGAGATAATAGATGAAATATCTGGATATGGGGTATTAAATGGAAATATAATCAGGTCTAAAAACGTTGATAAGTTCATTGATTTATTTCTCGAAGGAAACCCCAATATATCTAACAAGGATGTAGAGAATTTTGTGAAAAGTCATGAAGTGGAACACAAAATTCATTATCCAGATTCAGGCGCAGATAAAAACGGATTTGATTTGAATAAGATAGATGATGATGAAGTAAAAGATTATTTCAAAGAGGATCATTTTACGGAAATGGCGGCCAGAGGAACTCAGATTAAAAATTATTTTGGTTTGACCGATGATGCTCAAGAAGTGACGCCTGAAATGTTAGAATATGCAGCCAGAAATTACTTGAAGGATTATGGGTATGATAATGAGATGAAAGAATATTTTGAATCCATATCAGACTATAAAAAGGCTGCCAAATGGATAACAGATCACGCCTCGGTGGGATTAGGGGCCTACTATGTAGGGGATAGGATTGCTGATCCTAAAAAAGAAAAGAAAAGAAACGGAGGGAAGCTTACTCCATACAAGGCTGGTTTTCGTTTTATTGATCATAAAAAAGAATACGGAGATCCGAAAGATGCATCACACAGATTCCCTGGTAGGAAATTCATGTATTTCTACGAAAACGATAAACCAAGTAAAAGCATTGTGTTTGCTGAAGAAGGTGGCGTAATTGGCAAGCAACGTGAAGCATACGAATACTTTACTAATAAGAGAGGCATGTCTAAGATACAGGCGCTCGCCATCATAGGTAACCTCATGGCTGAATCCGGTCTTAAAGATGACATATACGGAGACAACAGAACGTCATACGGCATACAACAATGGCATAATGAGCGCATGGATAAGTTGTTCAAGCACGCCAAAAAGAAAGGTCATTCTACACCCACATTCAAAGACCAACTTGAGTTCTTAGCTGACGAATACGAAGGGAAAACCGGATATTCTAATTTCTTATACACAAGAAAAGGAAAAAAAGGACCAGGGTATTACAACTACAGCCGGCAGGATTTTATGAACGCCGATAACCTTAAGGATGCTGTAGTAGCTTGGAACCAAGGGGCAGGACGCCCTCATAAAAGTGTGATACGAAACGATGACCGTTATAACTATGCTATGGAAGTTGCTAAAAATCTTGGTTTGGATATTGAAGAAAATTCCGTATCTTCGTATGGTCAAATGGGATTCGGAGATGATGGAGAAATAGCAGCATCGGTAACACTTCCAGAGGTAGAAGTGGCAGCCGCCCTCCCTAACCCGGAAGCTCCGTCCCCGGAGAGACAGTCCGAGGAAGAGAGATTCCGTACATGGACTGAAACGTATGGTAAGGACATCGTAAATCATTTACTGACGTTAGACGGGAAAAAGGATGGTGATGACAGTGATTACAGCATGATGTATAAACAGCATGAAAAAGAAAGCGAAGAGGATAAGAAAATGGCTTTGATTAATGCCGTGCTTCCCAATATACAACTTCGCATTAAAGGCGTCACTGACAATTAGAACAATTATTTTATTTCTCATGAAGCGAAGCCGGATTTGAGACTCGTTATGCGGATACCGAAGGTTGAAGAACGATATCAAGATAATCCGGCTTTTTTGTGCGATTTCGTGAAGGATGGAACTATCATCGCCTTGGTTTAACAGAACAGACCTACGTACCTCTACTGTCCTGACGGGCATGGACGCCCGTCTCGCCTACAAACCTGCCTAATTCTCCACTGGCTACCTAATATAATTATTAACGTCACTCCATCACCTATCTCCCTTCAGTCGATAGGTTCAGTCGTTTTTAAATATTATATGTTCTTTCGCATCGTTCCCTTCGGTCACGATACTCAATCTTTTAACACAATTAGGCTAACAATACAATGACGGAAAAAGTAATTTGTCAATCCGTTCACTCACTTAACTCCCTTCGGTCGTTAAGTTCATTCACTGTAAACAATTATATGAATAAATGGTAAAGTATATAAAATAATATAAATGATATAATGGGTAAGATCATTGAAAATGGTCTTAATATTAAGGAAAACGGAGACTATTCATAGGCGTAGTTTTAATTCAAGATTTGTTGTCCCACCCCTGACGGTCAGTCGGTTACGTTCAGAACCGTTTTCCCGTCTCTTATCCAAACCGTCATAAAACAAAAAACCTTGTATCCTATTTCTCTCAAACCGGATACAAGGCCGTGCATTTTCTTCTTTGAGCGTATGATGAAAAACCATATCTTTGCACTAAAACAACATCAATATGGACACAAAGTTAAAAGAAATAACAGATCCTCACAAGTTACACGACAAGCTCTTTAAGAAAGAGCTTGTCTCTCCGATAGAAGTTATATACAATAGCTTCAGCAACTTAGGGTATAATGTAGTACGCCGTCCATCCGGTCAGTGTTTAGGCAATTTGAGATATTTTAATCTATTTTACGACAAACATACTCATCATTTCTATCAGAAAGACAGGAAGTTGAGATATTGTAGTAACTTTCTTATATCTGATTACTGGAAAGATAGAGTGCGATGTTTCATAGTTTGGAACTTTGGTTTTGGAAGATTCTTCCCATACAATGACTTCATAGAGGCTATGGTTTATGACTATCTTCGATATGGGAGAAAGTCAGTTCCTTATCTTAAAAGCGTGCAAGAAGCCGAAGAAAAGTGTGTAAGGTTCTATATCCGGTCTCAGATAGATATGCTCCGTAAGGAAGGATATGCCGCTTATCGGGCTAAGTTTAAAGAAGAACGTCCTCAGTATTTTATTGGAGACGATAGGACGGTGTTTAGGTGCCTTGACAGCTCTTTGAAAAGAGAAGAAAAAATCGCCGCATGTGTAGCTCATAAAAGGGCTTTAAAAGAAGGTATTATAACTTCCTTTATCAATCATCTCAAGAAACATCCTACCACCTTGTATTCGTGGTTCTCGTCAGAGGTGGACAGTCAAGGAAAGAACAGGCTTTGTCTATCTGAAAAAGCCATTAATTATCTTAATAAGAGACTGGCTCGCAATGGGTTAAAGTCTCTTTCTGCATCATATCTTTTTAGAACGTTTAGAAAAATGGTGAAGACCTTGTTCGGTTCCAATGTCAGGTCGTTCTTGAATAGCTGTCTGATGTCTGTTTCAACAGAAGAGGTTTTAACTAAGTCTATGAAAAAAATAGATTCCAAGACGGTGCTATTTTTGTACAAGAGAGTGCTTAAAAAATATCGCATGGCATGCGGTCTTAAGTACGATCCTGATTCGGGCGGTTTGCCTGTCATACGTCCCTGATTTTTAAACCTGTTGCATAACGTTGGATTTTTTCGTTCGTTTCTCTTATCTTTGTGAAAAAAGATGATATGAGATTACGAATCATAAAAAATCGTCCGGTATTCGCTCCTGGTGGTAGTGTTCAGGATGTTACACAACAGGCTGATACGACATCTAATCCTTATATTGATATGGATATGTCCAATGTTCCTGGTATGAGTGAGATAAATTCGGAAATAGACATGATGGAGGCGGGATTTGACAATATTATAGGTCCTGACTATTCTACTATAAAAATGCAAGAACCTTCTATTCCGACTATGAATGTAAGTAATAACAATACGTTCGATCCTAAGTCTATGCCCAAAGGAACTATTGTTAGTGTTGATAAAGAAGAAAATCAATCAAAAGAAAAGCGATCACAGGATGGAAATCCTCTCGATCCTATGACTATCCCATATTACTCACCCGACCTAACCAGCAGAGCTCAGATGTTCGGATCCAGCCTTGGCAGGATACGAGCTGGTAATAAGGTGGGCGCTAACGTGGCTCAAGCTGCCTTATCTGGTGTTAGTTTAGGATTAGGTCTTACCCGTAATATCATGGGAGCTTCATCTGCTGCATATGCTGCCAGCAGAGACGAGCAGGCTGCAAGGGAAAAACTTGCCAAGGAGCGTCGTCAGCAATTCATCAAGTGGGAACGTGAAGGTGGTGGCGTGAATTTAGGTAACGGTCAGAAGATGGATACGTCTGATATGACCGGCGAATATATTTATCCTCTTCCTAAATCTATGGAGGATAATGCTAACGTAGAGATAGAGAAAGGCGAGTATGTGCTGACGCCTGATTCAGTGGGGCCTATGGAAGCTAAAGGAAACAGGCATGAGAATGGAGGCACGCCAGTTGATTTACCGGAAGCTTATATTGTTTCCGATTATCGTAAGATAGATGATGAGTTCGCCTCTTACGTTAGAGAAAACTACGGTATTAAGGCAACGTCTAAAGATACGTATGCTACACTCCTTGATCGATATAAGAAGAAGATCGGTTTGTCTGATAAGTATGAAGATCAGGAGCGTGTATATAAGAGATTAGAGAAAAATGAAGATGTAAAAGATAAAAATACATCTAATCTTAATGCTTCTATTCTTTCCAAGTACGTCAATGAAAACCAGAAAGAGATAGACGAGCTTGAAGTACAATTTCGTTCTTTCGCTGAAATCGTTTATGGCAAACAGGAAGAATCTAAGCGTAACGAGAAGATGGATGCTTTCTTCAGGGATGGCGGGGTTGTTGATCTGAATCAGGTAAAGAAACAAGCCAAGGCTTTTAATATTGCAGAATCAGATGCCAAGAACTGGATATATGACGAGTATGTTAAGCAAACCAGGAAAATGGCTGAAGGTGGACCTACTCAGAAGGAGCTGGAGGAACTTAGAAAGAATGCTATCGGCTACAATAAGCTTATCAATCAGTTATTTGGACGAACTCTTAATATGACTGTATCTGATGTTAGTGGTCGTGAGCAGATTCTTAATCCTGATTCCAGTGTCAATGCCAACCAGAATCTCCAACATAGAAGCAATTTAGGATACGGCAGGGTAAATGATAAGGCGGTATCTAATTTGCTCGACATAAACCGATGGGCTAACAAGTACAATACGGATGGTGATTTTGATACAGAAGGTTTCCAGAAAGGATACAACAGGCAATTAAATGCATTGTGGGCGTTAGCTGATGTAGGCGCTATTACGAATGCTGATGCAGCCAAGAAATTCAGAGATGAATACGGATTCTGGGGCCAGGACGCCGGAAGCTACGGAGGGAATCAGGCTTATAATTCATTTGCCGTAGATGATAAGTTTGGTCAGACAACAGCTACTCGTTCTTATTATGGGTTGGACGTTGTTTCGGCAGAGCAAAAAAGATTGTTAAACGAAAAAGGGATAAAGAATTATGTTGACTTATTTGGTGATAAATCTGATGCCGCTAAGAAGATTCTGGGCTCCGATTATAATAAGTTTGTTGCTTTAAGAGATAGTGGGTTAATGCCGGAAATAGACTTCGTTCTTGAGTCTGTTAAACCAGAAATGAAGCCTATTGAGGCCGGTCCCATAGCACCAGGCCTTACACCGCCTAAGATTGGATCTACTGGAAGGATAGAGGTAAAACCGAAAGCAAGTACGCCTACGACTGCAACCGACACCGATACAGAGGAGGTGGTTGAAGACAACGGACCTAAAGGACAGGGCAGACCGGCGGCGTTCGGTCCTATTTTCCCGGAGATGCTGAGAACGCTCGATACAGGCTTGGAGATAGAAGGTCTGGAAAGGCATCAGGCTCCGAGAATAGACCCGGTTCTTCAATCTGCTGATCAGTATATCAACGAGCTCAACCGCGCGACATCGGCTCAGTTGGACGCAGTAGGTGACGTGCCCGACTCCCAGCGCTCCGCTATTCTGGCTAATATGAACGCCATAGCCGGAAGCAATATAGCCAAGTACATTAACGAAGTAAATTTCAATAACGCAAGGCAAATAAACGAAGCTGATAGATTCAATGAAATGGCTTATGTTCAGACAGACGATAAGAACATAGCGGAAAGGCAACGTTATGAATCTGGGTTATTGAAGGCTATGGCTATAAGGGATGAAAATCTTGCTCGTTATTATGACAGCATAAACAGTGAGATACAGAATAAGTTCAATGTTCGTACATCGTTGAATACCATAGCTTCCATAGCTCCGAATATGAGAATGCTTCCAAGTGGTCAAATTATTTACGTTCAAGGTAATCAGGATGTGATGAATATGGGTGATTATTCTACACCTTACTTGAGAAGTTTAAATGAAGAAGATGATGAAATTAAAAGAAGAAGGAGGACCAAATAGTGGCTTCACAGTATAGTATTTTAAGGCAATATGCCCCGTATGTTAGTCCTTACAACATAGATCTTGTTAAGGACGTCATGATGTACAAACAGCAGAAGGTTGATGCTGCTCGTGAAAAGATCTATACCCAGGTAGATTATCTTATGGGTCAAGAGATAGATAAGCCTGAAGCCCGAGCTTATATGGAGGATAAGATGTCAGGTGTGATTGCTAACATCAATCAAAAATTTAAAGGCGTGGATCTTTCTTCTGATGGAGTTACGAGAGCCATACAAGGAGAGATTAGCTCGGTGCTGGACGATACGGTCATTAACGCGATTGCCGGCACAAAAGAAGGCAAGAGGGTTATGAAGGAAATAGAATCTATAAAACAGAATCATCCTGAACTTTATTCTCCTATTAATGAATGGCATGCTTTGGATCCTTATTACAAATGGAGGTCGGATGGTAAAGCAGGATCAAGGTTAGGAGGTCTTCATTATTCTCCTTATGTAGATTACACTAAGGAGATAAATAAGCAGGTTAGTGACTTTAGGAAAAACAACGAAGGAAAGAAGATTCAGACAACAGAATATGATGTTAAAGGTAATCCTACTGGTGGGATTATAGAAGTCAACGTAGATGAACTTACAGATTCCCAGATAAGGAATTTTGTGTCTGCTAACTTATCTGAAAACATGAGGAATCAGATGAGAATAGAAGCATCGTACATGGCAGCCACCAATCCGGTGTTCAGTAATCCGGATTTGGTTAGTCAATACATTGGGTCTTATGTCGAAAGATACGATAGACACATAGGAGCATTGGAAGCGAAAAAGAAATCAGTAGGTGACAACAAGAGTATTATTGATCGTATTGACAGTCAGATACAGGAAGCTAAAAATCAGAAAGCAGAAGCCAAGAGGGAGGCAGATATGATAATAGCTTCGTCTGATCCGGTAGCGGCTGCTAATTTTGTTGTTACCAATAATCTTTTCGATAAGATGACTGATGCATGGAGATACGACAATACAAGTTTTGAAAGGAAGAAAGATGATCTTTATTTTGCGAGGTTAGAAGAGGATAGGGCTCAGCAAAAGTTTTTGACTGACAATGCTAAGTCTATGGTTGAAATATCGTTGGCAAAAGAGAAACTTGCTCAGGCTAAGATTGAAACCGAATACATGCGTACTTACGGTGCCAAGATGGGAACTGAAAGCTCATCCGCAGGCACAACAGGAGCAGGCGGTATGAGAGTACCGATGGCTCCTATGGACGGGCCTACGGCTATTAACTCTGGAACGGGTAAGACAGGATCTATTAACTTGGCTAATATTCCTTATGAGTTACTTAAATCTCATTCTACAGATCGTAAAGCTAATTTATTGAAATTATATAATTCATTATCTCCTATAGACAGAAGCAATATCGTTGCAGCATCATACGAAGAAGAAAAAACTGATCCAGGATTGTATGCTAATATGACTCCTGAAGAGCGGATATATTCTTATTTAAAAAACAATGGAGGTCAGAAAAACGGATATTTCGGACAAGGAAATAACAGATTATCTGAAGCTTATGATGCTTTACTTCTTTCTGATTCTAAGGCAAATGGAGCCACAAAGGCTATAAATAACATAACTGATTATCAAATCGATAACATAGTTACTGAAAAAAATAAGGATATTATCAGGAAAGTTCGTAATGCTAAGTTTATGAAAGGAAATTCTTTTATAAATCTTACCGATACAGATGATAAGGCTGGAGCTTTCCTACTCGCCACGGCCATAACAACTGGCGTATCTGATGCCGTAGGGTTTAGAGAGTACATGATGGATCCTTCAAGAGGAATAGATATTCTTAGTGCTATATCTCCGTCATTAGGAGCTAAGGCGAGTGCCGGCAAGTTGGGGAAAAACATATCTGATGCTATTACAAGCGAGAATAATGGTTCTTCTACTGGTACGTTGGCTCTTATTAATGGAATGAAGAAACTCAATGGTGATCCCGATTTTAATATATCCGATTATATGACTATAGATAAGGATGGTGATATAGATTTAAAAGATTATCAGGAAGGTGAACCATTGACTATTACCCAGCTAAGATATGCTGAGAAAAACAGTAGGGTGTCTGATATGATAGCAGGTCAGATGCAGGATGAGATAAAAATGTCTGTATCTCCCGATCAGATTTCTGATAAGTTATCTCAGTATCATTACCTTGATTCTTACAAAAGATACAATTGGAATGCCGATTCACCGGAAAAGTCTTTGCAGAAGGCTCAGTTTAGAAGATTGTCTGGTTACATGGCAGGAAAGGTAAATAATCTGGATCCTACTGCTATTAATACCATCAATATGGACGCCGAGATAGATAATGGCACTGTCAGAAGATTCTTGACTGCTCAAGTAGGGTCCGGTAAAAACTCTTATGTTACAGAAAGGGTAGAGATCACAAATGATGAGCTTCTTAAGGCAGGTATAGATCCTTCGGTTGAGGAGCGCAATTATCCAGTAGATGGTTACAAATCAAGTTTTGGAACTTGTGATTTTGTAGATACCGGAAAGAAGGAAGGCTATTCTTATGATAAGTATCTCATACGTAATGGTCTTCCCCGTTTGGCTTCTAAGGCTGATGTTAAGAATGATCTTTATGATATAGTAAAGGTTCATGGTTCTTATCTTAAGCCTGAGGAAATGAATGTTGTTAAAACCCTTGTTGATAATTTCATTGATATGTCTGACAACATATCAGTTCAGTTGGAAGGAATGGATGACAGGGGTTCGAGAGAGGTAGCGGTCAATTTCTATGATAAAAGGACTAAAAATTCTAAAAATCCTGCATTGTTGTTCTCGGATTTTGTTCCTTTGGATCCGGGTAATGATGAGTATGCGGATTACTGGAATAACATTCACCAGAAGTGTCCTCAGTACTTCTTTGTAAAATACGTGAAGGAGGCTGTTCAAGAGCGTCTTGATCAGATGAGAGATCCGTATATGAGAGGAATAAATATCATGCCTAACATGAATGACAAGTTTAGTAAGTTGAACGATTTTTTGCAAAAAATTTATGGCTGATAATAACATAGATAGATATAATCCTGCTGCTAAAACCACTTACGAAGATGTGGCAAGGCAAAGGAAATTAGCTGAAGAAGAAAATTACACTCCGGCTACATTACCAGAGACGACAACGCCTCTGGTTCCTAATTATATGCCTGGTGAAGGTGTGTATGCCCAACCTAAATTTCCAGATTATGCATCAAGGATAGCTGCTGCCGAATACGAAGAGCCGTATATAGCCAAGGAAATAAGCAATAGCTACTCGGAGGCACTGGCCCGTAACAGCTACAGGGGGGCTACACCTGCACCGCCTCCTCTTAATCCTTATGGACCAAAGGTAAGTATCCGTGAAAGTCATCAGATGGGTAATGATGGGGTATGGCGTACAAAATATCCCAACTATATTCCGGGTATAAACAATGAGGATTATTATGCCAGAAGACAGAGCGGATGGAGTAAGTTTTGGAATGGTGTAGGTAAATTCGCTTTAAAGTCTGCATTGTATGGTGCGCAAGGAGTTGTGTCATTGCCTGACAAACTTATCAATATGGCATCTGAGGGAAGTTATAAAGCTGCATTAAACACCAACATGGATAAATTTGTGGGTGATCTTGATCAGCAAATAGACATGCTTCTTCCCCATTATTACAAAAAAGAGGTAGAAGATTATAATTTTGGTCAAAAGCTTTTTAAGGATACCGGTAATTTCTTATGGAATGACGTCCTTGGTAATGGTATGTCTTTTACCGTAGGAGCCATGATATCAGCGTACATGACCGGAGGACTTGGAGTTGGATCATTGGGCAATATAGGCGCTAAATTAGGTGGAAGAATCGGAGCTAAGTTGGCAGCAAGGCAAGCTGCCAATAGGGGCATAGGAGGCCTTAAAAGCGTGTTTAACGACTATGTAAGAAAAGGGGTTGCTACTGGGAGGAATGTAGGAGAGGCGGCTAAGACCTTAACGTTGTTAGCTACCAGTGCCGGATTCGAGTCATCGGTTGAAGCAAATTCTTTTATGAAGCAATCCGAGTCTGATTTCAAGGATTATTATCGTAAGATTTATGGTCGTGATCCTAATGCTGAGGAAATGGCTGTTTTTCGTAATTCTAATGCTGATGTAGGTAGTGCTATATTTGCCGCCAATATGGGTATAGTAGGATTATCCAACTGGCTTCTTTTTGGTAAGTATATAGGGTTAGGAGGCAAGGCTATACCTGGGTTGGAAAAGAAGCTCAACAAGCATTTATTTGGATTAGGGACGGAGGTTGCGAAGCCGGGAGAGATGGCTATTAAAATAACTAATCCCAATATAGGGCAGAAGATAGCTGGTAATGTTTTCAATATCATGAAAAGACCGGTATCTGAAGGTCTGTGGGAAGAAGGGTCTCAAGGTGCTGTACAGAATACGGCTGAAGAATATGTTAAGTCAAGATATGACAATGTGGCTATGAACGGAGCCGTCGATGTTCTTGATGCTATTTCTGAAGGATTTAAAAAGCAATATACGTCTAAAGAAGGATGGACTGAAATAGGAATCGGTGCTATTATCGGTTCTTTGTTCGGTATGAGGGAAGGCTTCTTTGGGGTTAAAGAGTATAGTAATAGTCAGATCTTGCTGGAAAGGCAAGTAAATGAATATAACAAAGCATCTTCTAATCTTAATACGGCGGCTTTGAATACGTTGAAAAAGTCAATGAGTTTAGGGCCTCAAGTTCGTTCCGATGCTCAGTCTATGACCGGTAAGGAGCTTGATGATGCTATGTTTGAAAAGATGTCGATTGACAACCAAATGGGAACCTTAGAGGATTCGGCTGAAAATTTCAGGCAGATGGTTGATATGATGCCTATTTCGGAAATAGCCGAAGCCAACGGAATGTCTTTGGAAGAGGCAAAGAAATACAAGGATTCTATTATTGATAATTATAATAATCGTCTTTCTGATTTCAGATCTGCTCAGGGTTTTGCCGAAGATCTTATAGGTGATGACTCTAAGATCGAATTTAGAAAATACGTAGCTCGTAATGCCTTCCTTGGCCTTCAATCAGAATCAAGGATGAAAGACATAGCTTCTGTCATAGAAACGCTTTCGGGGCAGCCTCGCGTGGCGGATGCACTAAGTACGTTTTCCCGGCTGTCGGGTAGAGCGAGGGAGCGGGCTATGGCTATCCGTGGCATACGGTCAAGGATAGAAGAACTTGAATCCGAAATAGAAGATCTTGCTACCCGCCCTCGTAACGTAGAAGGGAAAGATCCACAAGCTGAATCCATACAACGAAAAACCAAAGAATTGGAAAGTCTTAGAACCAATTACAACAATTCGTTGTCTGAGTTATCAACGTTAATAGGAAAAGAGTTTTCGATAGAAGAGTTGGTAAGTAAAACCGAATCTGTTTTATCATCTCCTCTTTCTCCCATAAGTTCACAAGATGTGATAGAAGCCTATGATACGCTTGTGGCTTTTGATGATTATTTTAATGTAAAATCAAGACAGGAAAAGAAGTTTACAGCCAAAGACAAAGCCATGAGATCCTTGGTAAATGAATACCGAAGGAGTTTGATGGACTATAGGAATATGAATAACTTCTTGTCTAAGATGCTTGATAAAAGATTCTTAGCTGAGGAAAACAGGGGATTTTCAAAAGCGCTGTCTTCTCTATGGTCTACTCCTTATAAAGGGGATGACAAGGTTCCTGATTTTGCAGAGTCTAATAAAGTTGGTGAATATGACACTGATGAGGTAGTAGATCAAGCTGTGTCAGAAGGTAAGATTTCGGAAGACGAAGCTTGGACTATCAAGGTTTTTATGCATGCTCTTGATAAAGTAAGGGAAGATAGGATGAAGGAAGCAGAAGATGATATAAAAGAGTCACCGCTTACGGAGTCTGTATCGGATGAAGATTATGAGGCTGCTATGGATAATCCTATTATGGTTCCGGCCGTAAGGCAGTCTATAATTGATAAACTATATACAGGTAATGCCGATCTTCTTACTGCGAGAGAAAAAGATGTGTATGATAAATACAAACAAGATTTTGATGATTATGTATCGTCTTTAGGTGATAGTCCTGTTAATCTCATTAAATCATTATCTGAAAAGGCTGACAGGCTTACAAGTCCGAGATCAGTATATGAGGAAAATAAAGCTATTATTGATATGGCTAAGTCTAATTTGGAGCCAGATCAAAGAAAGGAGCTTGATGATGCTATTTCTTCGTATGTTGATATAATGAACAGGCGGGACAAAGGAGAGAAAGTTGACGAAGATAAACTTGCAGATTCGGTATTTACCATAGAAGATCTTGGCCAGGTTGGAAATATCACGGACCTCCTTCCTTATATCGAGCAAAACAGGATTATTGATAAAGGTCGTATCTCTGAATCTACGTTAAGTAATTTCGGGGAGGATGATGCTAATATAGATTCTCTTGTAAATGAATTAGACGAATCTGATAATACGCCGGGAGCCAATATAGATAGCGCCCAGAATCCAGAGACGTTGATGGTTAGAAGAATCTCTAATGATGGCAATGAAAGGTATGAAATTGCGGGTCTTAGAGCCGATAAATTTATATCTTCCATAAAATCATTGGTTCCTATTCAAATAAGCTCTGAAACGAACACTAATGGCACTAAAAGGTATTCTCTTAACATAGGTGGAGAAACGGCTACTATAATTGAACTTCCTTATCATGCGAGATGGTCTATAGATAAAGAATCGGCTCGTGTTCTTAACCGTTACACAGATGTGTCTATTCAGGACGTGGGTAATTTCTATTCTTTGGTTTATAAGCGTCTTGATTCAGATGAGTTGGTTCCGTACAGAACGGGTGTCGGATTCGGAGAGAATGAAGTAGATAAAATAGATCAGGAAGCATTATCTTCTTTGAAAAAAGGAGATAAGGTTAATCTCGAAATAGATGTAAATGATACCTATAATCAGTCTCTTTTTGCCGAATACAATGATGCTGTTCAGTCCGGCGATAAAAAAAGAATAGAATCTGCTGAGAATAAACTGGTGTCCAATATGGTTATCAAGGTCATGAGTGGGAACAGATTCGTTTCTGTTGTAAAAGCTGACACAGGGGGCATAGATGGTATAAGTAAAATAAGAAGAACGGCTTTTAACAAGTGGAAGAAAGATGCTGGTCGGTCGGCTACCATCAGCGTCGGCACGCATGTTGTTGCCCAGACTCTTCCCGGAAGACCGGTGTTTAACATGAAGGTAAACGGTCAAGGATATGGCCAGGTAGAAAATCTCCCTATTACCGAAAAAGGTGCTGAAAAAGTATCTGATGTAGGATATGTATTAAATGGCAAAGTCGTGCTTAAGAACGGATCTAAATACACAGGCTTCCCATTTGCTTATTCTATATTAAATGACAAGGGGAATAATTACAAAAATATAAGAGTTCCGGTAGTTGTTATCAAGGGTAAAAACGGTCTTAATTATCTTTTCCCGGTTAGTCTACGTTCTGTAGAATCAGAGGAAGGAAAGAAATGGATTTCTTTTATAGATATGCTGCTTGAATCCAGTGGCTCTGAATTGTTACAGATGGGTCAAGATGATATACAAGATCTTAATGCGTATCTAACCAAGTTAGGTCTTGATCCGGCTTCGTATCAAGTATCGTACTTGAATCCTATTTCAGGGCTTAGAAAAGCTCGTGAGGCTATAGAAAAATTATCTACGGTTCCTGATGTTGTTAAGTGGGTAGAAGATGGAAGCAGGAGCGTTAAAGACATTGTGATGTCTGAAGTAGAATCTGGAATAGATTTTGAAGGTGAGATGTTTGTCGCTCCTAAGATCAGGATTCAGTTTGGTAAATCATCTCCCAGACCTAAATCACTTATAGAGGATGATCTTCCTTTCTCTGATGAGGGTAAGACCGTTACTTCTAAGGAAGACGTGAAAGTTTATGAAGAGGAAGAACAGCAGCCGGCTGCCGGCAAGACTATCCCAGTACAGCAGCCTACAGCCACGAGCGGCTCATTAGCTCTCTCTACTGGAGCTACCAGGACCACAAGGAAGTCTTTTGCTGCAAGGTTAGAAGATATAGAATCTTATATAAAGGAAAACAACTTACCTCCTTTTGCTAATATCTATGATTTTATAGCAAGAAAGATTGTAGGTGGAGATATTAGGTTTTTAAGACAAAGAGGTAATCCTAAAGATCTTAAGTCTGAAATGGGGTTAGATCCTAAGGGTACTGTAGGTGATAGAATATCTTACAGTAAGGGTTTGACTATGGATGAATACGTTGATTACCTAAAGAAAAGCAAAGAGCAAGTAGTTGTAGATTATTTAAATAGTAGAAATGGCAACAACGAACAAATTATATCAGAGTTGAAAAACTTTTTGAAATATATTAATTTTGTTCCAAGTAAGGCTTTGAATTATTCTCTTAGAGTCAATGGTATGGACACCCTAAAGGAATATGGCACAAAAGAGGAAGTAGAAAAAATGGAATCTGATATCAATAGTTTGGTTTCTAAAGTTTTGCCTACGGTGGATAACCAAACTATAGAAGATGTTTCTACTGCAATAAAATCAAACAACTTGCCTGCCATATGGAGTCCTGTGGAAAGTCTTAATATGACAAACGAGGAAAAAATAGAGTTTTTGAATAACATAGCGGATTTCCTTAGCGGCATACCAGGGTATGATACCGTTGTGGAGTCTATAGAGTCAGAATCAGATAATATTTTAAATGATGGAAAAGAAGGAAGTGCAGAAGGCGGTGCAGTACGCACTGAGGAAGATGGCGATAAAAAGGGAGATGGGAAAAGCGAAGGACAATCCAGAACAAATGTCGAAGTTAAAGGAAATGTCGAATTACCTGGATCTACAAAAGGAGAAATAGAAAAAGACGAACCTCGTATATCTGAAGAGCCGCTTACTCACATATCAAGGGTAACAACCCCTTATTTCTTGTACGGCGGCGATGAAGCATATACGTCTGTTCTGGCTAAGGTAGAACCTATATCAGAGAAGATAATGGCTCGTAATGGCATTAAATTTGGTATGAGTGTAACTGAGCTAACCAAATTAGGGTACAAAAAAGCTGGTGGAAACTGGATATACAAATTCTACATGAACTCAGGCGTGTATGATTTATATAATATCAGTACCGGAGAAGCGTTTAGGGCAAAACCGGATCTTGGAGTTAAGATAAGCTCCAGCGCATTCATTCGCTCTTTATCTCAATCTGGTAGAAAAATACAAAATATGATGAGTAATATGAGCCAGGAAGAGATAGATAGGAATAAGAATCTTGTAGAAGGTTCTGATAATTCGGATTCGATAAATGAGTTGAATAAGGAGTGTTGAGTATGAGAAGAAGATTTTTTAATGCTGCGGATAATTTTATGGGAGGATGTTATAATAAGTTATCTAATGAAGATATAAAAAGGCTTGGAGGAAAAAGACCTTATGTATGTCAGTTTAATAAAATTCATATACATATAGGGCCTGTATTAAAAGATCATGATTCCGATGTTAGTTACATAATGTTTGATAGTAATTGGAATTATGGTGGTTATGAATCTATGGTTTATCATCATAGCAATAATGGTATTTTTATATTAGGTGAAAACAAAATTGGTAATATAGAAGACCATATACAAGATCTAACATATTGGTACGAATATGATCCAAGCATTAATGAAAATTATTGTTATTTTTATTATGAGGCTAATAACAGCGGAAATGCTATCAAGTTGAATGGTGAGTTTGGTAGTGCCAGTACTGTTTTCAACATTCCCAGCTTGGAAGTCACCACTCTTCGTGATGGCAGTTTGAGTTTTCCGGAGATTTATATAGAGGGAGTTTGGGATCCGTCATTGTATAAATCAGTTTTATAATTAACTTTGCAAAAAAGTTAATTATTATGGGTGTCAAATGTCAGATAGAAAAGAAGGAAAATAAAATAGAACGGGTTGAGGCTCCTAACGGTGAGCCTTCCGTTCTTTACGAAAGTGCCTTAAAATTATTAGGAAACAGCGAGCGAGCTCTTCAGGTATGGGCTAAGGCTTACACTCCTGGTTTTTTGTCGTATTACGGTCATTGGAATAACCCGGCTCCAGGGGAGATGTTTAACACCGATCCCAATGGCGAACCTCTTTTAGAAGACGTGCTGTCGTATATGAAGCGTCAGGCTTATTTTTCCGATCCCTTAACGGCTCAGGATGTTAAGGATGTAAGAGATGTTATGATATCCAATTCCATATATAGCATACGATCTCTTATTAATAGAGTTAGAGGCTCTTTTTATGTGGATGGTAATCTTATCCTAAATGAAGAAAATCTAAGGAGATCCGGCTTGTACAATGAGACAGAGATAAGTAGGATATTAGATAATCCTTCTGTACTTAATGAGGTCAGCTCTTTTATGAGGTTATTATTAGATTATTCCAATAACGAACACGATCTCGGGAAAGAGTCTTACTTCACAACCGTAGAAAAACCATACGGTCCTGTTGTGTATAAAAATGGCGTCTTCAATAAATTAGGAAAGAGAGCATCATATAATCCGGCTGAAGTTTACGAGGTTATAAAAAATACAGTAGGAGGTATTAGTGTTGCTTCAGAGTTTGATGCTGCTTTCGAATCTTTATCTGATTCATATCCGGAGTTAGTTGAAAGATATCAGTCGGATAAGAGTTTTGCCTTGTCGCTGTTCAACGAATTTTCGAATATGAACATCGTTCCGGTTGTGGCTTTAGAAGATAATAATATCGTAGAAGGGAAGAGACGGTCATTGTCAAAGTTGCAAGATTATGCTTATTATAGCCCTATTAATGCTGAGTCATTACGGGCTCGTATATCAGCCTTTCTAAATAGGGTTAATGCTGATACAGAAGAAGACCTTAGAAGTATGATATGGGACGTAGAAGAGGCTTGTGTAGGTCTTGGTATAGATATCGTAGGGGCGTCTAAAGCATACGACGGAACAGAAGAATCGCTGAATAAAATTGATAGCTTGATGTTGGATCTCGATATTTATGTAGCAAGGCACAACGATGACACTTATGCTCCTACCTTAGCTTCTGCTATTGATAATGTTCTTGGAGATAGCAGGGATCGCCGTGTTATGTTTCTGCCAGAGTATATGGATAATATGAATATCGTTTATATGGAATCTGACATAGATCCGGTATCGGCATTTGAAAATCATTCTCTGCTTTATCTTGGTGGAAACCTATATCATAAGGTAGAAAGAGATAATTTAGGTGATTTGTACGATATAGCTGCCGAGCTTGCCAAGCGGAGTCTAACTTATTTCCCACCTGGTATCTATCCTGAATATTGTTTTAAGGATGGTGTTTTAGATAAGCGCCGCGTGGAAAACGTAGATAGTAAGGTCCTTGCTGATTCTATTAAAAAATACATCCTGTCTTATACCGATTCTCAGAATACGGAAGAGATGAATGCTACCAGATTGGCGTTCGGTCATCTTGTTATTCCTGAAAGTCCGTATGTTAATGAAGAACGGGAGTTTAGCCGATACATAAACAGAAAGCAGGACAAAGAGAATCCTTTACTCTTATTCGATTTATACCAATCTTATCTTGAAAATAAGCTTCATAATACGGAAGTGTATGAAGGGGCATACAAGTATCTTGATTTCAAACCGGATCATTTGCTGGGTCTTACCGTTTCAGATCCGGATACGTTAAAACAAATTGAACTATCTTTGGCAGGTAATGATCGTGAGCAGTTATTTGAGTATAGCATGAGCAGCACCGATCCTTCTTTTACAGATCTGTTCTATTTGGATTATTATGATATGTTATATGCCGGTTCTGATTTCTATCACGATCTTTTTACAAAACATCCTAATCTCTTAAATGAGGTTCGGGGTCATAACATAACTAATCAGGATGATAATGTTATCGTAGAAGGTTTGTATGATAATTTTATCAGAATAGGAAACATAGTGTTCACTAAAGTCGGCGAAAGTAGTTCCGGCTCTATCTACCAAAATCTGACAGGAACCGAATCGGAGGTGAAATACGATTCTACTCAGAAGGCTAAGACGGTAGAAACCGATTACGCTCCATACCAAAACAGATCTGGCTTGACGCAAGATATGATCGTAAGCAAGTCTGAATTGGATGATCTTAACAAATTAGAATGCAAATAATTTTTGTACACATATATAGTTTTTTTATAATTACAATTTGGGAAGTGGGGCTTGTGAAAGTCTCACTTTTCTTATATATGCACGTATATCAATAACATACAAGAAAAGTTAGATTTTCATTGTTTATGAATTATTTTTGTTAAGTTTGCAATATTAGTTTCAGGAAGGGATTATGGAAATAAGGAAAAAGTAAGAACCGAACGTAACTAATAACAGTAGGAAATGAGAATCAGTACCATCAAACGTAACAACAGCATTCATCTTATGTATAAAAACATTATGAATGATTTAGGTCAATTAAGAACTGTAGTTTCAAAATCCTATATTTATAATCTGATACAAAATCAAACCGGATTAAGTATCAGAACTATATCCCATGTCTTGAATCACACAAAAGAACAGGATACAGATTCTTTGTGAAAGGCATACATTTTCCTACATTTGTGTGTTCTTTAGTTTTTAGATTTAAGTTTTTCATGGTATTAGTTTAGATTAGTGTAGATCAGGGCTCGCAGTGATGCGGGCCCTGGTTTGATTTAAAAAGTATTAAAATATTTGCTATTTAAAATCCTGTTCCTATCTTTGCTCCAGAAACAATGAACAACGAGATCCCACCTCTGGTTGTTTGATGTTGAAAGATATTTTTGGCTCATTAGGGTTTGTCATAGTGGGATCTGACATTCTCTTTTGGGCCTATTTTTTTTATCATGGATAAAGTTTCTGTTTTTGAAAGTTCGGATTTTGGAGAGCTTAGAATTATTGTAGATCCAAAAGGAGATGTTTGGTTTGTGGCGTCAGATGTGGCTAAATCTCTTGGATATATAAATGCTAAAGATGCGGTAAAAAGACATGTAGATGATGATGATTCTATGCTTTTGCAAGTATCTGATAATCAATGGGGCGTAAAACGATCTATATTGAAAACCAGATATATAGATAGTATAAGAATAATTAATGAATCTGGTTTATATTCTCTTATATTATCTTCAAAATTAGAGTCTGCTAAGAGATTTAAGAAATGGGTAACATCTGAGGTTCTTCCTTCTATTCGTAAAACAGGAGAATATAAAACAAGTTCCGGTGGAAAGGGAATTTTGGTCCCTGACTTTTCTAATCCGGCAGATGCAGCAAGAGCCTGGGCTGATCAATATGAAGCTGCTCAAAAAGCTATAGCCGAAAAGTCGCAGGCAGAGGCAGAGAAGCAACAAGCTTTGAAAACAATAGAAGAACACAAGCCCGATGTAGAATTTGCCGAGTCTTTTAGGAAAGTAGACCATAACAATATGTGGCTGATTCGTGATATTGCAAAGAAGTTAGAGCAAAATGGTGTTATTATTGCTGAAAAGAATCTTCGCTCATTCCTTGAAGAAGCTAAATTCATGTTTAGGAACGGTCTTGGCAAATGGGAGCTATATAGCAATGTTGTAGTTAAAGGGTATGGAGTGTATAGGTCTTATTTCATAGATAAGTATTCTGGTGATAGAATCAATCAACAAACCATATACATGACAGGCTCCGGATATGAAGTGACCTTAAATGGTATAAAAGGAAAACTCAAAAATGTGTTTCTAAAATATGGCAAGTTTGCTTAAGTTTATTTACAGGTGGTGTTTTGAAAGAATAAAAAACACTACCTTTTTTTGTTTCTGTTTTTGCTGAAAATATTTCTCTTCTATAAGAAATAAACACACCTATATTCCACCTTACAATCATGAACTTTGTTACGTGCTTCATGCACGTATGTTTAACAATTAAATACTATAAAATTATGGGTGGTGATAAAATCGTCCTTTTAGATGGAGCCGGGGCTAACGGTGGTGGTGCAGCCACTAACGGTCTTCTTTCAATGATTCCCGGCATGTTTGCTAATTTGATAGGTGGTAATAAAATGGATCCGAATCTGGTGGCGGCTTTGATGAACGGTCGTAACAACCAGGACGGTTTCGGTGGGGCTAACGGTTGGTGGCTCTGGATAATTGTTTTGTTCTGGCTGTGGGGTGGACGCGGCTTCGGTAACGGTTTTGGAAATGGCGGTGATTGTTGTGCCAATGGTTTGCCGGCTCAGTTGAATAACGATTACGGTCGTGAACTTTTGATGCAGGCAATTCAAGGTAATCGTAGCGCCATAGATCAGATTGCTTCTGCTTTGAACTGTTCTACTACTCAACTTCAAAACGCTATCTGCAACGTACAGGGTGCTATTGATAAAGTAGCTGGTCAGGTAGGTATGACTTCTCAGGCTGTTATCAACGCAGTTCAACAACAAGGTTGTGAAATAGGAAATCAAATCAGCTCTTGCTGCTGCAATTTGAGTTCGTTGATCAATCAAAGCACTTGCCAGACTCAGGGAATGATTACTCAGCAAGGTTTTGATAACCAGCTTCGCACGTTGGAACAAACCAATATCTTGCAGAACGGTCTCAACCAAGGTCTGGCTAACAATCGTGAGCAAGCTACAAGCCAATTCAATATCTTGTCTGCGAAACTTGACGCCCAAACCGTTATGATCAACGACAAATTCTGTCAGTTGGAAATGAGGGAGATGCAGAACACTATTGCTCAACTTCGTGAAGAAAAAGCGGCTTTGACAGCTTCGGCATTATCTCAGCAACAAACCCAGAATATCGTTGGTCAATTACGCCCGACGGCCGTCCCGGCCTACCCCTCTTGTTCTCCTTACCAGGCTTATACTTGGGGACAGGTATTCGGAGGAGGTTGCTGTAATAACGGATGCGGATGTAACAACGGATGTTGCAATAACAACGCTGCTGTCTGATTTTATTAAGAAAGGAGGCTAATATGGCTTGTGTTTCTAAAATAGGATCGTTGTATGAGATGGTTACGAAGAATGTTATTGTCAGTACGACAAATACAGTCTTCGGTATTAACCCACGGGCTTGGATCGCCCTTCCGTGTGAGGGTCTTATCCTTCTTAAGATAAGGCAAGTAGTCCCTACAGCCGGAAGTGCTCTACCGGTACAGATTGCGGTCCCGGCAAACAGCACAGTTTCAACAGTAGGAGCCGACACCTGTTGCCCGGTTACGGGAGTGAATGTCGTGAACCCTATTAACGTAGCTGTCACGGGTGCTGCTATGGTAAATGGCACAGAACGCCTTCTGTACTTCAATAAAGTTCGTGGCGTGTTAAGATTAATGGATTGTTGTGTTCCGACAACAACAGCCCAGGCGTCTGAAGTTAAAGCAGGTAAATGATTTCAGTAGGGTGATGAAGATCATCACCCTATTTTCACCTAACTAATATTTTGATCATGTTTTCAGATTTGAAGAAGGGGTTTCAGGTACATACCCTTGATACTAATACAGTACCTAAATACGAATTGGGAAAGGTAGTAGCCGTATCCGAACCCAGGTATCTTCCTCCTCAGCCGGGTCAGTATCAGGCGATGCAGACCCGCGTGGTGGATCTGACGGTAGAGCTCACTGGCGAAACCAAGACCTATACGGTCCCGGAATCCCAGAATGTGGCTAAGGCTATGGGTATAACATTATCTACCAGCATAGATCCGATTATGAACGAACTGAATGCTATAAAAAGCACCAGTCAAGACATAATAGACAGCGTAGATACCCATCGTGCCAAGATAGAGGCTTGTGAATCTATATTAGAAGACATCAATCCGGCATTCAAACAAACGAGAGAGCAGGATCGTAAAATAGCTGGTATAGAAAATAAGGTGAATGACCTTACTGATTCATTCGAAGATTTAAAGAAGTTAATTGTAGAACGTTTGAAATAAGTGTAATATGATAGTATATGATTTAAATTCAGGACACAGAGAATATCCTGGATATGACGAGATAGAAGACAGACGAGGTGGAGGCAGAGGCAGAAGCCGGCGTTCTGATGGGACGTACATGGGGTACGGTGGTGGTATTTACGACCATTACGGTATGCATGAGAAGATGAAGGAAATGGAAGAACGCGAAAACGAGCTGGAAGAAAGGGAAAGAAGGCTTGAAGAGCGCGAACGTCGTCATGAAATGGAGGACCGGGAATACCGGAGGATGGGTTACGAATCCTACCCGACCGATTACTATGGAGACGACAGATACTACGGTGACGGACCTCAGATGCGTAGAGGTCGCGGACGTGGCAGAGGTCGTTCTTATTGAGGAGCAGACGCAGAGGATCCAGCTTATCAGAAATATGTAGATACTTACGGCTACCATTTTTCTAATGCTCTCGCTGATGAGGCGGTAAAGAAGATGGTCAACGTCGATGGATCCAAGAGGATCTGGAAGCAGCCGGAAATAAAAGATATTTTTGAAAAGTGCGGAGCGAAGAAGCCGGATAAAGCGACATGGGGCGATGTCCAATATGTCTTTGCAATGTACTATTCGGATGGTTTTCCGAAGGTCTTCAAATGTGAGAACGAGTTGGTGAAAGCTACGTTAATGTATTTGGATGATCCGGATGCTCCCGAAGGAGTAGCCTTTATAAGATGGCTTGCCGTGCAAGATTACCTCGGCGAAAAAATAAACTGGAAGGATCTGACCTGAGATCCAGGCCCAGGCCCTTCCGGTGGTGCGGGAGCCATAGTAAAAAATATGATTCCCGCATTCCCGTTTTTCCCGTTTGGAAAAAAAGGAATAAAAAAAATGTTATACCGGTCGGCGGGCAATAGAATACCCGTGGCCGGTTTGTTTCACATAACTTTTTTTTGGATATGAATATGGCACACGAATCTAAATCAAATAAAACCCCATTGTATTTAATAGGAGAGTTGATTGGCGTACCGAATACGGTTATGGACTCAGCATTGCATGAACTGAGAGATAGAATAGACAAAGACCCTAAATATAAAGATGTTAAAAATTGGATCGAGTCTTTACCCAAGATCTGAACCTATTTTTTCAATACCAGGCCCGATGCGATTTTAACGTATCGGGTTTTTATTTTAATTCATATTGTTTTATTTTAAATCTGATTAATTCATGAATGTCGTACTTTTGTTGAAAAAGTATTCTATATGGAAAATAAGGAAGATTACGTTGGTTACGAAGATCAAGAACTGTGTAACCGGTATTACAAAGAGGCTGAAGCCATGAGGCAAAAGCAGGACTGGTCTCGGCTTAGGGCTGTCCCTGCTCCGGCTAAGGGAACGCCATCGCCCGGCTGGGGTCAGCTTGGACGTGGAAACGATGTCCGTGTTAAGTACGTTAGCATCAATTCAGGATTAGGAGGGGACCGATTATGACTGTAGAAGAATTGGCTAATAAAAGATACGGTGGCGAATTTGTTTTCATGTTTGGTCATCTTGAAGGTAGAACAAGATTCGTTTTTGAATGCTTTGATCCCAGACCTGATCACGAAGGTAAAAATACCTATATGGTTTCTTATTTTGAGAAGGGACTTCGTAGAAGAGATGTGGTAGATGTACCGTATTATATAAATGTTTCAGCGAAAACATGAAAACACTACTTTTAAACGTACCTTCTTTCTCTGGTAAGATAGTTTCTCCTACCTGGATTAAAGTCGTAAGGGATTTACAATCTAAATCGAAGGCAGAAAGAGACTCGTATTGTTCGGTTTGTGGATGTACGGGAGGGTGTAACTTATGCGATGATGTAAGTAAATATAGGATTTCAGAACAACTAAAATATTACAAATAATGGAATTAAAAGATTTAGTCAGGATAATGACAAAAGAAGAGTTCGAATCAGCAATCAACGAAGATATTAAATTCGTTGAAAGATTTAAGCATTTTTTTAAACATGATGATGTTGCGAGGATAATAGAACACGTAAAGTCAGTGTTAGAAGCATCAGTGGACTACTGCTATCCGAATCATCCTGAACCTAAAGCAGAACCTGGAGACATGGGAGAGGTTTCTGATGGATACCATACTTTCAATGAATTGTATCGGTACCGCATGTTGTATAACGCCGCCTTTTTTAATCTATTAGCCAGAAATGGACAGGTTGAAGTTTGCAAATCAAGAAAGCACAGCGATGGACAAAAATGTTTCGGTTCTGATGACTGGTTTATTGTGATGGCGATCCTGCCTACCGGTCAGGTATCTAATCACTATAAAAGCAAATACTGGGATTTGTTTGATGTTCCTGAAAGAGAAACCGCTTTCGAATATGATGGCCATACACCAAATGAAGCCGCCGACAGACTTGAAAAGTATCTCAAACTGCCTCGTCATGGCATGACATTCGAAAAGGCTTTAGAACAGCTTAAATTAGGTCGTAAGATAAAAAGAATCGATTGGGGTAAAAAGTATATCTGTATGTTTATTGCAGAATCTGACGTAAATATATTGATGGTAGATACAGGTCAAAAAGTAGCATCAAATTGGAATCCAACCGAACATGATATTATGTCTAATGACTGGGAGATTGCGGGATGAGTTTGTTTGTTTGTTCAAAATGTGGCTGTATAGATAATACAGCCACATCCTGTTATTGGGCTCTTATAAGACCTTGTAAGAATCGTATTTACGATAAGTCGCTAAAGGGATATGAAGGCAAGCCTCTTTGTTCTGAATGTGCCGCTATTGAATATAGTAAGGGGGAAGAAGTGGTGGTAGTTCCTGGAACGTGGCATGGTAAGTTCAAGAAAGAATGGCCTACTGAAGAAGAAAAGAAGCATATTGGTAAAAACGGTATTTTAAATATGTAAATTATGTGTGATAAGGAAATTGTTGTATGCGCAGCTATATGGGTTCAAGATCACAAGAACAAGCCTCACGGTCCAGTAAATATATCATCCGGAACCGTATTTTGTGGATTGAGGCACTGTTCCATAATATCTCAACTTGCCGCATACGGTATAGCCCATAAAAACCGCAGTGTTCAAGGATTTTTGACGAGCAAGAACCGGTTTTTAACAAGAGAGGAAGCGTCTGAACTTGTTAGAAATAATAATCAAGAAATGGTAGTAGATAGGAGTGCCATTAGAGAACAATTGTATTCAGAAGATCTATATTAACTAAAAACAAAACAACAAATAAAGTCGGATACTTAAGTTATCCGATTTTTTAGTATATTTGTGGCATGGCAAGAGGTTATTATTGGATACCACAAACAGATGAAACGTTAAATGGCAGAAGCTATTACGTGGCTAAGATAGTAGGAGATATCACGTTTGATACTAAACGAAAAAGAATCGTATTTCAAGCTGATAGGTATTTCCCTGTAGGATCTGTTTTCCATTTTACGCACAATTGCTTCAATTATATCATAACTTGCCGACTTCGTAAGCCGGGGCTTTGGTTTGAAGCCAGGAGAGAAGATTCAGGCTCTATTTGCCCTGAAGATATTGAGCGCTTTGAATCGGGAAGGTTTATACACCGAGATGGGTACATGCATTACATATAAGCTGAACTTGACGATTTTTCGTCAGATTATAATTTTTTTTTTCATATTATTTTTAAGCCATCAGACTGAGAAGTTAGGTGGCTTTATTTTTTATGATATGCTTGATTTTTAACTACCTTTGTCTCATAACAAAAATGTTTTACTATGACATCAACGTGTATTATTAAAAGAGATAATAAAAATAAAGTTGTTTCTGTCTCTACCAGATCAGGGGACAGGTCTATGTTGTTTGATAAAATAGCATCTATTCCTCTTATGGAAAATAGGGAGCGGGCTACTACTGTTTTTAAAACCGTATTTTCCAATAAGTTCTTAAAGGCTTTTGGCGACTGGAGAAAGAGAGTGCCTATCAACAAACCGGCTTATAATAAGGTAAAATCCAACATCGGCCTTATTCCGGAAGCCTACAGGGAAAGGGTGCTGGATAAGGCTTCTAAGATGAGCAACCCTGTTCTTGTGTCAAAATCAGATGCACCTTATGAAATCCGAGAATCGGGCTTTGGATTTTACAGCCAAGATCTGGGTGATAATATTATGTTGGTGGATGCTATGGTCCCGTCAAGTATTTCCGTACCGGAAGGACCGGGAATAGACGCCGGGCAGTATCTACAAGATACCATATCTTCGGACTTCACTCCCGTATCTATGGTGCAGGATAAGGATGCTAATTATATGGTTATAAAAGACGGTCTTAAGATATTTAGCCCAGAAGAGCTACCGGAGACAGATCCTAATCCTGTGGGTGTAACGTATCAGACCGGAGAGCCTCGTTTGTTTTTCATGAACGATCGTAGTCAATTATTTGAAGATTACGGAGAAGCTCTTCGCTCTGGCGGGAATGATATCAGAATAGGATTCTTATCAGGCACCGTTCAAGAATCTGCCGTGGATGGCGTGGCAGACATTACTTACAAGGCTGGAAAGTATGTTCTTAATAATCCCAAGTCTTTTATACCGGTCATGACCGCTTCTGCTTCTACTTCTTTATCAACAAAAGGCGGTATAATTAACTACCTTATAAAGAAAAGTCTTTTGTCCGGATCTAAGATATTCGATCCAGAAACAAGGAGCTATTATCTTACAGGAGAAGGACATACAGGACAAATTAGACTTTTCAATTCGGCATTATCCTACACCGAGCTCCGTAATCATTTTGGTTCCGATGTTTCCATGAACGACCAGGGTATGATAACCATAAGCTCGTTGGATAATAGCAAGGTAACTATGAGGCTCGCTACCGGAGGAACGGAGAGGGTTAGCAGGGAGCAGATAAAGAACGATCTCAAGTCAGGAAGATACAATGAATTGGACGCCAAGTACGATCATTTTGATGCGCTTGTAGTTTCATTCATATTAGAAGACAACGATCTTTATGCTGATACTAAAGCTAAGATCGTATCAGATTATAGCAGGCAGGAACGTGATCAACGAAATTCTATTGTCGAGATACTGAAAACTCTTGGCGTTAGTGTCATAGGTATGACCGACTATATAGAGAAGTACCAAACCAAATACGGGCATGAACCTTCTGCTAAGGCATTGGCGGATATTGCCAATAACGTAATAGCAGTTGGTGAAGATGCTACTTTATCTGATTTAGTAGAAGAAACAGCCCACTTCCTTGTAGAGGCATACAGAGATCAGAATGCTGTTGAGGCTGTTCTGCAAGATGTAGAAGGTACGGAAGAGTGGAACCAGTATGCAGGTCAGTATTATAATACATACGGTAAGGTATATGAAGGAGCTGAGCTTGATAATGCTGTTAGGAGAGAAATTTTTGGAAAGATCCTCGCCAGGGAGATGCAGACCGGCACAGCACAGGCGCCGGTAGAGCCCACCTCCTTCCTGGGGCGCGTCCGGCAGCTTCTCTCTGGAATCGTAAGCTGGCTTAAATCAGCTTTATCAACCCAAAGACAAGATTTGAATAACGTTATTAAAAACATTCGTGATCTTGCCATTACTGACATAGATAAAGGATTTGACACCTCTCTGTTAAAGGATAATGACTTTACATTATATTCCCTTTCTTCTATGAACAAGAACAAGTTTCTTGAGTCTAAAATCCGGGCATTAAGGAAAACATTAAGAGACTTACGTCAGATAAGCTCTGATAGGGCTGTAACTACGTCTATGACCCTTGCTCAGCTTAAGACCATAGAAGATAAGATAAATAAAGTAGAGACCGAAATAGACAAGAATGAGATGGCGGCTGCCATGAACAGCATGATCTCCACAGCCGAAGCTCAGGTCAGATACTTAAGCAATGTGGTGAACACCATCCTTCATGGTGATACCAAAGACGGTAAGCTTCACTTCAATACCAATGATCGAAAGAACGTAGATATTATCAACAATCAGGTTCTTCCGATCATGAACGATCTTCGAGGATATATCCGTAACAGAAGTACCGAATTTGATGAACGTGAAAAGCAGGATTATACAAATAGGATCAACACCGTCATTGCCGACATCAATGGTATTCAGTCTGATATTAAATCAGTACAAGACCTTGATGAAAGTACGTTGCTTGATAAGTTAATGAACGAACTTCATGTGCCGGCAGATAAGGTAAAGAGAGTAAAAGAATTTTTTGACAAGGTTCAACACGATGTTTCTTGGATAAGTAGGTGGTTTGGTATATTAGAGCATTCTTCCAGCCCGTTCAATAACGCTCTTGGAGCTATGATTGCCAAAGACAATTACAATGCGATGGTGAATGCCCAGCCCGCCATATCCGACTTCCTGGCATATGCGAAAAAGCATGGTTTTAACAAATATGAATTTGAAAAACTGCTTCAGAAAGTAGACGGCAAAACTTCTAATTACCTTCGTAGTGCTCTTGATATGGCTAAATACGATCGTAATAAGAAGCTGGCGCAGATGCGAGCGTTTGCGACCGCCATGAACATAGAGATATCAGAAGAAGAAATCAATGATGTGGTTGACAATAACCGTAATTACGTATTTAAAAGAGAAGTAGTTGACAAGGACGGAAATACGGTTACTGAGAACGCTAAATTTAAACCGTCGTCCGATAGGGTTAATACCGATATTTTTACTATCGAACAGGAAAAAATCTATACGGAACAGATGGAAAAATGGGATGCTGAAAATTCGGAACTGGAATTTAGCGAAAGTTATGCCACAAGAATGGAATCCATATACAAAAAGGCTGAAGAAGAATTAGGGCATCCGGTTTCTCAAACAACCAAAGAATACCTTAATGCTCTATCCAGGCAAAAACGGATATTGAGGCAGCCTTTTATTGATAGCGGTGGTAATTTTGATGAGGTTGCCTATTTTAAAAGCAGCAATTACGAAGAAGAAGGACTGCTTCGTAAACAACGTAAGGAAGCAGCTTCAGAATACATATATGTAGGAACCAGGAGAGTGGAAAAAACCGGCGACCAACTTAAGATGGCTAAAGAAATACAAGCTATAAATGAAGTTTGGAGAAAGGAATCAAATAATGTTACCAATGCCGTATCAGAATCGTTTTTGCAAAAATTAAGAACGATTCAGAGCGAGTCGGGAGGAGAAGCTGCGCTGAAGACACTTATGTTGGGAGGTCACCTGTCGTTCAATGATCGGTTTTGGAATGAAGTAGAATCGGAACAGTCGGCGCGTACCGAATCAAATAACAAGGCTTCGTATCTTAAAATGGCGCATGATATCATTAGTTCTACGACAAGTGATAGAGATGCGACTGACGTGGACTCGATTGTAAAAGATATAGAAAAAAATAAGGCCATTATCAAGGAAATAATCGGAAACAATCGCGATGTGGCTGATATCGGAGAAATTAACGAAGCGACATTTACCTCATCTGAAAGAGATGCTTTTAGGGCCGCATCTGAAGCTATTGAAACCGATTACGCTATCTTAATAGATTATGCTAAGATGGTGGGTCTTGAAGATATTGATAAGTACCTTACTAAAAGCAGTAAGGCCGAAAACGAAGTAAATCAGTCTTATTTAAATGCTCTTGCTGACTCCAAGGAAGTGGAATGGAAGTTCGTACAACGTCATACTACGGCGAAGAAAGCAAAAAGGATTCAAGCCTTAAGGGATAAGCTGTTTAAGGCTGCTGATAACCGATATCTGTTTACCGTATCTGAGACCAACTACCTGTCAGAAAAGCTTGGAATAAGCAAAGAATTAGACGGTAGAGATTTTAGGAATACTGTTAATGCTAAGATGGCCAGCTTGTTTTTAAATAATACAAGAGAAGAGGGTGTAGAAGAAGCTAATGCTATTGTTAATGAATTTGCCAGGAGCCAGGTCTTTTCGTACTATAAACGCATGGCGCCTACCGGATATGCGGCTATGATCGACAAAATTGGTCGAGGTGAGATAGATGTGGCGCAGATGGTTAAGGACGTACAAAACGGTACATCCACCCAAGATTATGGCATGGACATATCGTACCTGTCTTTCGACCCTGCAAGGGCATGGGTGGCTGAATCTGAAGCCGAAAATAGCGGTCGTAATCCTGATTATGTAAAAGATCATGGGTATGGTCATCGCATGCCTAAGAAAAGCCTGTATCGTGATGAATCGTATCTCAATGACTTTGGTATCAAATATGATGCTGATGGTAATGAGGTCGCTACTAAAAACGTAGAGCAGTGGAATATGATTCAAAAACTCAAGGAAATAAAAAGACAATCCCTTGATCTATACAAAGAGCAGAGCCCGAACCTGTATGCTATTCCACAGATATCCAAACAAGATATAGAACGTATAGAAGGGTTAGGTATCAGCCTTAAAAGTACGGTCAGGAACTTCGTATCCGACTTATGTCTTGACCGCGTAGATGACTCCCTGTATGGTAAAACACGCCAGGGTGAGGTATATGATCCGGAAGATAGGGTTCGGTCCATACCTAAATACTACATATATGAATTAGAGAACCAAGATGACGTATCTCATGATTTTGGTTACTCTTATTCGATGCTTATGATGCAATCATCATTATACAACGAAAAGCAGAAGTCTATAGAGCTCGCTCAAGGACTGGAGCAGATGTTACTGAATAAACAATTTGAGGGCGGTAAGAAGGCTGAAGCAACCCAAGCATATCAGATGTTCAGGGACTTCTTCAATGACCATTATTATGGCATTAGGATGAACACCAAAAAACTGACGGTAAACATCGGTGGATACACAGTAGACCTTACCAGGATAATGATGGCCGTTGAAAGATTTATGTCGGTCATGAACTTGGCACTGTCCCCGTTTGTGGCAGCTACCGGCGCCTTAACAGGTCATATCAACCTCATCATGGAATCAGCCGTAGGACAGTATATAAGCAAAGATTCCCTTAAATACGCATCGGCTGAGTTTTCACGCCTTGCGCCATCTTGTATAGCAGAAACCGGAGACATAGATAGAAAAAGTAAATTATATGTCATAGGTGAGAGAATGGGGATATTCAATATCCGAAATCGTATGTATGGTGCCGGATATAATAGAGTGGCCAGGACCTTAATGCGTTCACCTATGTATGCTTTTATGGAAATCCTGAACTACCCTCTTGATCCGCAGGTTATGATTGCTACTATGGACAATGTTCGTTATTACAAAGGTCGGTTCTACACGTTCCAAGATTTCAAGATGGAAAAAGAACGCAATAAAGAACAGAGTACCATAAAAAGAGAATGGAATGCATTAAAAGATCGTACTTTATGGAGTATGGTAGACGTCGTGGATGGAAAGGTGGTTGTAAAGCCCGGATCAGGTGTTACTGTTGAGGAAGTTGAAACCCAGATGGCTATAACCAGGAATCAAGTCCGTAGCTTGTCGCAGATATGTAACGGATCTTTGAATGAAGAAAACCGAACTGCCGCATCGCGCAACTGGATAGCCAGGTTCATGACCGCCCACCGAGGATGGTTGGTGCTGGCGGCTCAACGTCTGTGGAAAAGACGTGGCTTCAATTTCCAGACAATGCAAGAAGAGGAAGGACTGTCAATTACGTTAAAGAATATGATAGCCAAAACATTTAGCTTAGCTTCCGAGTCTGGTATGAAAAACATCATAGATGCCTGGAACGAAAATAAAGACAATATGAATGAGGTAGAGAAAACCAATATAAAACGTCTCAGTGTCTATGCCGGCACGTTCCTTATCATGCAAGCCGTATCCATGCTTCTTGCCGGATGGCGTGATGATGATGAAAACGAAGAAAGTTGGCTTACTCAATTTGGATCCTATGTCGGATTCAGAACCATAAACGAAATAGCTTCACAGATGCCGTTTATTATGGAGCTTAACGTTGTAGATATCATTAACGACCCGTTTGTCATGGGGCGGAAGTTGAAGGATCTTACTGATCTTAGGAATTACTCACTTGATAAAGTAACATCCGGCACATACAAAGGAGAGTTTAAGTTATTTAGGCAACTCGCCAAACAGACGTTTATCAAACAATGGTATAATATCAAGACGCCGGAAGACGTAGCGCGCGCCTATAATTGGTGGCAGCAGACAAACAACAAGTCAATGATGTTCTTCATCGGCGCTACTCCTGATTCGGAAGGAGACGATGACGTTAGTTACAAATAGACGAAGAATATCGGACTTGCATTGTTTTTGTATGATTCCAATATGTTATATTAGCATCGTCAAAGAGTAGATTGTACGTTTTTTTGTTCTTACTTGAAAGATTATGTAGGTTTAATTTTTTCTGAAATTGTTTTCTTACCGGTTCTCAGTCAGAGATGATAGAGAACCGGTTTCTTTTATGTTGTCAATTATTGCTATCTTGCAAACAAAAATCATGAGACGAAGATTTCAAATAGGGATGGGGGTAAATCCCTCGCTTATAATCAATAAAGGCATATACATCCAACATGTAGATGGAGGATTATATACAAAAGAAAATTGGTCTAATAAAGGATATTCCAATGATCTATGCAATGGAATAGCTCTTGTAGATAAAGTGTGTTTTGTTATAGCCACCGAATATATTGGCACATTTCGTTGGGGTAAGGATGGAATAGTAGATAATGTATTTGCACAAAATAGTTCTTATATGGAGACCGTTAAAAAGGATTATTGGGGGCGTGAAAATCAGAATGCGTATCTTGAATATGATACCAGTAATGAAAATTACGCTTTTAATAAAGCTAATAGCTATTTATTTAAAAATGGTCAAAATGGATATGTAGGTGGCGCCGGAGAGTTTTTTTTGATATCATTGTATGCGAATGAAATAAACGAATGCCTTTTAATGGTAGGAGGTACGATAATGAGTAATAAAATGTGGACATCCACTCAATCTACACAATTTACCTATTCGTGGTATTATGATATAAACATCCAAGGAGATCATTTGGATACAAGTACAAGGAGTAATCCACGTTATGTCCGCCCCTTTACTGAATTAATTTTATGAAATTATGAGAAGAAGATTTGAAAATAATGCTAAACTATATGAGTATAAGATAGTTAGCGATTGTATAGGGGGGGGGTAATCGTAGAAGGAAAGAAAGTAGGCACCATTCCACAGGGCGGGCAATTTATCTTTCTGTCTAAAAAAGAACGGCTGGATTCCATAAGTGTCCAAGGCGGTGTTCCAATGGAAGATAGGCAAGAGATCGATAATAGGGTTGATACGACAGAGGAATTGCTTGAACAGGATTCGGTGGTTCTTGCTATTGCTTTAACAACCTCTCCTTATTATGGATTTAGAGTAAGTGTGATAGCACCTGATGAGTTTACGCTAAGAACAACCAATAGGATTAATAGAACCTTTTTAATAACAAGCTTTACTCCACCTGCTGCTATATACGGTGTAAACTTTAGTGATCCTATTGTCCTTAATTATGATAGTTACCAATATGAGATGTCAGATCTTGTAATTGATGGACCTCATGATAGAATAGTTAGGGCAGATCCTAATTCTACTTGGGCTATAAGATGTACAGATGCCAACTTTACACCTTTGCCATATCCAGAATCATGGTCTGGCCAAGGTTTAAATTCTATGTTCTTATCAGAAATGAAACGTCTTACTCCTGGTGATAATCATGTATCATATACAGCTTATATTAATTTGGACTTGATAGATGATGGCGGAAGTAAAGTTCATACTGAATATCTGATATTAGAAAAAACACTTAATTTTACGATATGACAACAATCCCCAACCGTACGCCTATTGTATGGTTGGGGATTGTTGTAGTTACCATCTTTTCTTGTATAAGCAGAACATGAAATAAGTTTCTAAGCATTAACTTCATGACCTCCCCTATCCGTGAAAACTAAACCAATACCTTCTATGATATGTCCTACTACAGGAGCTTTGTCAAATTCCTCCTTCGTAGCCCAAGTAGCATTATCAGGCATCAGATCCTTGAATGCGTCCGAAACATCACCTTGACACCAGCAGTTATTTGATGTAACAATGCCTTTCCCTTCGATATTGATATACATTTTTCTTCCACCACATCCAAGGCTGTTCCATCCGCTCGGTACGTTTTCCACCATAGGCTTAAGCACCCAGCTTACACCGTCTATCCTAACCCATCCCGGATCGTCTTTGTGCTTGTCGTACAAGTTTTGCCAAAAAGAGCATTCGTAGCACCATCCCCTGTCTTCCATGACAGTTCTTATCTCACACCTTTCAAATCCATCTGCATCCATCGTGTGCGGAGAATGAGGCTGGTGAGGGGTGCCACATTTTGGACATACGAGTTTTAAATTCTTTTCCATATTATTTCACTTTTATGATCTTAATAGAATCTCCTATATTGTATTCCCCTTGGTGTCCAACGAATTTTATTAACCTATTATCAAATATTGAAATTCTTTCGTCTTCACCATAATACATTATACATCCACCATCTAAAGGACGTAGATCATATATAACCCATCCGTCATTAACATGATTAACACGCGAACATGATGATAATACTAATGTCATCAATAAAATAAAATACCTCATATTATTTTCAACATAAAAATTTGTAACCTGGTTTTACTGCCTCTGCTTCTTCTTTTGTATCAAACATTAAGGTAGTGACAGCTCCTATGCCTTCACAAACGTAAGATACTTTTACCCACCACCTGAAAATTCCCGATCCGTAATCATCATAATACGGCTCGGAAAGGACCTCTTCTACGTACCCATCTAAGTAATTCATGATCGCTCCTCCTTATTTTCAGATTCTGCCTCTTCGAGTATGCTGATCACCTTATCAACAATATCCGAATCAGACATTTTCTCAATAAAAACATCCATTGCCTTAGTTATGTCATTGGCTTCTTTTTCTTCAAGAGCAATCTCTCCACCGGTAATAGCATCAGATAATGATGTAGATAAGTGTCTTATCTTATCAATGCTCATAAACGTAAATGGATTACCACCCCAGCCTCCACCCATTTCTTTCATGATCTGATATCCACCTGAGATAAGTCTGCCTGATGTCATGGCCAAGGAAGATACGATTAGGGACAGTACCGCCGCTTCCGTCCGCTCCTCGGACACGCCCTTCGACCACACGGCTGCCCTTATAGCGCCGGCCAGATCGTCTATGTATGGCATGAGGCAATCTTCCATCGCTTGTGTTATATCAGCTATAACCTCACTACGCTCTTTATTTATGTAGTAGATAGAAGCATTGTACCTCTTTATCTCTTTGTCCATGTCATTTAAAAGACGCTTGATATTGTGCTTATACATAGGACTGGTTTTAATTACTTCCTTTAGCTTAAGAATGTAATTATAAGCCTGGTCGTTTACAAACAACGTCATGGTCTCAACCGTTGAATGAAGCGTGTTAAGACTGTTAAGAATCTTATCGAAATTGTTTATCAAATAAGCTCTTATGGCTTTTGCTGCGTAGTTAATGTTATTAAAATTATTCATTTTATTCATTAGATTCAACCTTATATCACAAAATATTTATTCTAACCGGATTAAACACAAATCCACTATCGATTATCTTTCCAATGAAAGAATCACCGATTACTTTTCTTGCTATTCCAATTGCTCCATTAATATCTGCATTGATCAGCTCCCCAATAGAACTTTGAAACAATCCGCGTTTCTTCCTTCTACCTAAGTAGGATTCTTGTTTCTTTAGAGGTTCAAAAGCAAGATGGTCAATCTTTGATGTGTAAGATTCCTCATGAGTAATTACCTCTATCCCTAAAAGATTTGCTTTGTAAACAATCTTATCAATCAATTTAGAATGAGGAATAGAAACAAAATGTTGGTTATTCCTTTTACCGATATTTATCTCGTTTTTCCATTCTTTGTTTAATCCAATGATGATTGTTCCTATATTGTTAGATTTACAAAAGTCTACAATGTATCTACTGATTTTATGCAATTTGTCTTCTATCCAACAATTTCTAAACAAAGTAATTTTTCTTATTCTATTTGAAGTTCCCTTATTACCAACAAAAGACATCAACTTAGCTTTCTTCTTATTGTACCACTGATTTACTGATTTCATAACCCGTCCGTTTATAATGAAAGAATTAACTACATTACTAATACATGAACATAAATTATTCAATCCTAAATCAATCGAAAGAAAATTGTCTTTGTTTAAACCAAGATCAGTTTCCTTTCTTTCATAAACTACCTCTACTACATAACATGTAGCTTGAGGGATTATTCTAACTTGTTTTAGTTCGTCTTTCTTTACATTTGTTTTGATAGGTTTGATTATATCTTTAACAAAATAAATACAATTATCACCCTTTACCCTACAATTGCAGTTGGTGAAAACAACCATGTTTTGTTTCTTACCTTGTTTGTATGATGGAAGGTGAGGTCTATGATTTCCGTATTTAGAAGGATTCTTTTCAAAATCCTTCTTGAGTTTTATCCAGGATTTTATGTTTTTAAATACCTGTTTAATCACCTGTTGGGATACATGATTAGGTAAATTCCTGAAATCGAATTGGTTTTCTTTGCAAAGTTTGTTTGATAAATCAAATTCCTTTAAATAGTTACCTGAAAAGATTCCTTGACGAATGTTGTAAAGAACATAATTATATAACAAGCCGGATTTGAAGCAAATATCCTCAAACCGGTTGTCTTTAACTATATGCCTTTCAACTAATCTCATTTGAATGATTTATATCGTAAATGTAATCGTTATTTGTAAAATAATCAAATTATTCAATCATCGCATTCAAATTTTAGATTTTCAAGTTCGTGTATTTGTAACTTAAGAGACTTAATTAAATTCGTTCTCTGTTCCTCTGCATGTTTTAAAGCCTCTTCCTTGCTTTCAAAAGCACAATCCCCTATCTGATAAGGGGTGTAACGACCAGGAGTGTCGGCTAATAAAAGACCACCACAATCTTCTATTCTGGCTTTTACCTTTCTTATTTTCCCATCTTTTAGACACATGTCTGTAACCCATACGAATTTACCATATAATTTATCATACTCTTCTAATCTCTCTTCTTGCAATTCATACCATTTCGGCTTAGGAAATCTTAATGTGAATTTAACCTCAGTATCTTTTTCTAAGACATTAATATCGTATGCTTCCGGCCACAGCTCTTTTATGCTGTCTTCGTCTTCGGCATACGCTACAAGTATGAATGAATCATCGGATTCACCAC
>ULVC01013217.1_pt1 | contig 42460 bp, 31 predicted proteins | sample 1958821 | NCBI WGS metagenome assembly ULVC01 (sample SAMEA4835769, study PRJEB28245) | human gut metagenome | biome: gut microbiome; material: fecal sample | place: Denmark | collected 2008 | reverse complement strand
CCCCCGGCCCGCCCGTCTATGTCATCGACCCCGACCGAGTGGCTGTGCATATCCGCCGCGATATCACCTATATAGAGAAAGGAGCGTCTGAAGGGATGCGCGACCTATGTTCCATTCTGCTCCCGAATAATCCCTGATACGAATTAATCTAATCAATAGAATATAAAAAAGCATGATATGAAAAAACTGAGTATTACACTATTGTTATTCGCAATGGCGGCAATGACATTTGCCGTACCTGCCCGTCGCGGATTGAGCAAGACCGTTACGCTTGCCGACGGCACAAAAGTGAGGGTGGAATTGCGAGGCGACGAGCACGGCCATTATTGGCAGTCGGCCGACGGCGTGCGCTATGTAGCATCCGAAATGAAGGGAATATACAAGGTTGCCGACATGGAAGCTATCCGCCGCAACGCCTCCGCACGTCGCAAGACAATGTCTGCCGTGCGTGCCAAGAAGATGGCGAAGGCGGCAAAGACTTCCGGTGCGGCAAAGGCGTCACCGGCATATACAGGCACTAAAAAAGGCCTGCTGATTCTCGCCCAGTTTCCCGATAAAAAATTTGAGAGTTCACATAATCTTGCCCTCTACAAGCAAATCGTGAACGGACAGGACTATTCCGATGCCTCGCTCGGTTTCTGTGGCAGCGTGCGCGACTACTTCCATGACCAAAGTGACGGCCAGTTCGATTTCGACATAGATGTCGTCGGCCCGGTGACGGTGTCGAAAAACTATGCCTATTATGGTGGAAACAACTTGTACGGTGATGACAATCATCCCGAGGAAATGGTAGCGGAAGCATGTAAGTTGGCCGATGCCACAGTCAACTTCAAGGACTACGACTGGGACGGCGACGGCGAAGTGGACCAAATCTTCGTGGTTTATGCCGGTCATGGCGAGGCTTCATGGGATGATGAAGATACCATTTGGCCCCATGCGTGGACTCTCGAGGATGCCGCAGATATAACCCTTACCCTCGACGGCGTGCGAATCAACTCATACGCCTGTAGTTGCGAGTTGGGATCTGACGGCAAGATTGACGGTATCGGCACTATCTGCCACGAGTTTTCCCATTGTTTCGGCCTTATGGATATGTACGACACATCGTACAGCGGCAACTTCGGAATGTGTTCATGGAGCCTTATGGACAGTGGAGGCTATAACTCTAACGGGTTTGTTCCGGCCGGATATACGAGCTTTGAGAAGATGTCTGTGGGATGGAAACAGCCCATCGAGATGACCGGAGACATGGAGGTGCAGAACCTGAAGCCTTACAGCGACGGGGGCGAGGCCTACATATTATATAATGAGGCCAACCGAAACGAGTTCTTCCTCTTGGAAAACCGTCAGAACGTGGGGTGGGATGAAGGACTCGAAGACAACGGCCTTTTGGCCATACACGTGGATTATGACGCTGGCGTATGGGCTTATAATGAGGTTAATACGACAGTGGATACTTATTCGGGCAACAACCATCAGCGTTGCACCGTTATCCCGGCCGATGGCGTTTACGATTCGGAATGGGTTGACGAAATAGAGTATTTCTATGGTTTTGGCGATCCCTTCAAGCAGTCTACGGCTAAAAGTCTGACCAATTCCACCAAATACGCATCGCTGTATAACGCCAACACAGACGGTACGAAGCGCATGAACAAGTCGGTTACTGACATTACGCAGAACAACGATGATACCATGTCGTTCAATCTGAAGCTCGACAATACAGGCGGCAACGGTGGCGACAATCCATCTCCCGGGGAATCGTTGTTCTACGAATCCTTTAACGACTGCGACGGCACGGGAGGCAACGACGATTTGTGGAGCGGAACCGTTGCGCAAGGTACATTCTCTCCAGATAATGGCGGTTGGAGTTCCAGTTCGTCTTTTGGTGCCAACCAATGTGCAAAATTTGGCTCAAATAAAAATCAGGGTAAGGTAACAACACCGTCGTTCACGGTCAACGGCACCGCTACATTCACTTTCCGTGCTGCTCCGTGGGCTTCAGACGGCACATTGCTCACCCTTTCGGTAAGCAGCGGAGCCACGATAAGTCCGTCTTCGTTCACGATGAAGAGTAATCAATGGACCGACTTCACCGCCACCATTACCGGAACGGGAAATGTCAAAGTAACCTTCACCCCAACGAAGCGGTTCTTCCTCGATGAAGTCAAGGCTTCCGCCCCCTCTCAGACCGGCATCAAGGGTATCACTACCAATCCGTCCGACAAGCGTGCCGACAATAAAATCTACACCCTCGACGGTCGTTTCATCGGCACGGATGCGTCGGTTTTGCCTCGCGGAATATATGTAATCGGTGGTAAGAAAATCGTGAAATAATAGAAAGGAAATACTTTTAAAAGTTTTAGAAATAAGGGCTGAAAACTCGCGTATTTTCAAACGAAATCTTCCGAGCTTGAAAATATCGCAAAATACGGCATTTTAGGTAATTTTGGGGTAAGTCTTTGATAATCAAAGGCTTATCCCTTTTTCTTTTATTTTTGGCCGTTTTAGGACGCGTTTTTAGCCTCGTTATTTTGCAACGGAGGCTCCGTTAGACGCCAACGGGGCCACTTTTGACCTCCAAAACCTATCCCGTTGCGTTCCAAAACAGCCTGAAACGCACTCTAAAAGTGCCACTTTTGAAAGCTAACAAACGTTAAATCGGACAAAAACGGCATTTTCCCGCATTTTCCCGGACGCTAAATTTTGATGAAAAAACGCTCCGATTTTTTCTAACGGAGGCAGTTTTGGAATTTTGAATTACGAATTTTGAGTTTGGAGTTGGGATTTTTGAGACACAAAAATCAACGAAAATGAGTAACGAGACCTATATTTAACGTTCGTTAGCACGAAAGAGTCATTTTTTCAAATGTAAAGATTTTTGACTCAAATCGTTTACAAACTGAGTCATATTCACTCAAAGAAAAACATTCACTTTTGCCCCCCTCAGAATGTCCAAAATTGTAGTTGTAAAATGAAATGTCATACTTTGTAATGATTGAATTATGATGATACTTTTGTTTCCTATTCAATTTTAGAATATGTTTTCACTTCATCGTATCAAAAAAATATACAAAAATCAATGCTCATATAAAATAATTTTATAACTTTGTCCTCGGTGGTCTCGTGATAATTGCCTATAATTCAGAAGGTTTTAGGACCTTATAATTATGGTAATTCTTGTTAGGCTCCGAATATTTATAGTTATATTTCGTAGTACTCACGTTAAATTATGAATTATTTTAAGTCGGGATGTAATTGGGGGTCGGGTAAACCAGACTTTTATTGCTTATTGAAGAAACATTCAATAGTTATTTGTGCCAATCACGATATAAGGATGGGAGACTTTGTTGCTATTGCACAGGGATTTAATATAGTTGCAATAGCGCAAGTGAAAAGCAAAAGATACCCTTGCACTGAAAATCCAAAACTTGAGAAAGATTTTGAGGAATACAAGATAGATTATGAGGATTGGAACTGTGTCGCAGATGCCATTATTTGGGAGTTGCCAAAGAGTGATAGGATATGGTATGAACAGCAAAAGGGTATATGCAAAATACACCAACCGAATATTCAAAATAAAATAAGTGCTGCAATTAATAAAATTATGGGCAATAAGATGGTAGAAAATTGCAAAAAGATACTTTTAGGCAATCATAATTTAATTCTCACGGGTGCTCCGGGTACAGGAAAGACTTTCTTGGCAAAGAAAATAGCAAAAGAATTAGGAGCAACGGAAGAGAATCATCAGTGCAAGATGGTGCAGTTTCATCCATCGTATGATTATACAGATTTCGTTGAAGGGCTGCGACCAAAAGATAATCAAAATGATGGCAGCATTGGATTTGAACTGAGACGAGGTTCTTTTAAGGAGTTCTGTGTGCAGGCGCTTGAAAATCTTATCAATAGTAAGAAGAGTAGTAAGGATATCGGTGAAGATGCAATGTTTCAGGCGGCTTACGATGAAATGATAGATAAAGTCAGAAATGTAGAATTGACAGAAATACCACTAAAGTCAAATAATATGAGTATGGAAATAGTGGGAGTTTCAGATAATAATAATTTAATACTTAAAGCTAAAGGTTCGGATGCCGTAAAATATACCATTTCTTATAGAAGGTTGAGAAAATTATCTTTAGTATATAAAGATAAGAACTCTCTCGATTCTATATCTAATATAGATAAAGCGGTTAGAGAGGCCATTAAAGGATGCAATACGTCTGCATATTGGGCCACTCTTTATTTCTTGTATAAGAATTATCTGAGACAGAATGCCATTGAGGCAAAAACAGTTGAACGTAAGAATTTTGTATTTATCATTGATGAAATAAACCGAGGGGAAATCTCTAAGATATTCGGAGAACTGTTCTTTTCAATCGATCCGGGATATAGGGGCGAATCGGGAACAGTTCAAACGCAATATCAGAATATGATAGAAGAAGGCGATATTTACGAAAATGGTTTTTATGTGCCTGAAAATGTATATGTCATTGGAACGATGAATGATATTGACAGAAGTGTGGAAAGTATGGATTTTGCTATGAGAAGAAGATTTGCCTGGAAGGAAATCACGGTCGAATCAAGACAGTCCATGCTTGATGATGAGAGTGCCTGGGATGGCAAAAAGCCTGGTCAGGGCGTTATTGATGAAATCAAGGCCAGAATGAACAACCTTAACGCTTGCATCATTGATAAATATGGAACGGAAGAACTGTCTCCGAAGGATAAGATTGGGCTTACGAAGGCTTATCAGATAGGTGCTTCATATTTCCTTAAACTATGTATGTATGAAAATAACTTTGATGAGTTGTGGGCTAATCATATTGAAGGTTTGCTTTATGAATATCTTAGGGGTACATCCAATATTGAAGCAAAGATAGAAAGACTAAAGACCGCATATAATGATACTATTGCACATTGATTACTTCTGATTATCATAGAAAGACCATCAATCCTGCGGAACTTCAGGATTTGAAAACGATAGCAGATGTGAGAATATCTGAAATAACACATGAAGATTATCCCAATCTGCTTATTTTTCCGGATTCCTTCCAAAGATATGACAGGGATTTTGGAAATAAAGCGGTGTGCAATATTGTCAATGATGGAAAGGAATTATACACTAATAGCATTGTCGGTTTTATTGGCAGAAACAACACCCATCTGTCAATCCATTCAAGATTTGCGGATGATGGTGAGGAAGATTACTTTTTGCATTATATGCTTCAGAAGGTTGCTAAGATAAATTTGCTTAGACTTCAGCATACAATGGACGAGGATAGTGTATTTGATTTCTTGGCTTATCTGTTCCCTTTATACTTGAAGAAAGCCATAAATCATGGTATTTATAAACAATATATCACAAAGAAGTATAATGATGCGAATGTAAGGGGCGTTGTTGATGTAAGTAGGCATATAAGACATAATGAACCGTTTAATGGTAAAATAGCTTATGCAACCCGAGAATATAGTTATGATAATGATGTAACCCAACTTATAAGGCATACAATAGAGTTCATCAGAAAATATAAAGGCGATGAATTGCTAAATATAGATATGGATACACATCAGGCTGTTTCGCAAATTATTGATGCTACACCGAGTTTCGCTTCTCGTGAAGTTAGAGCCATTATCAATAAAAATCTTTGTTCGGTAGCTCATCCTTATTATAGCGAGTATGCTCCTTTACAAAGATTATGCTTGCAAATCCTTAGGCACGAAGAGCTAAAGTATGGACAGGAAGAGGATGAGATATATGGTGTTCTTATTGATGCGGCTTGGTTGTGGGAAGAATATCTGGCCCATTTACTTGAAGGAAAATATGTTCACTATCTAAAAGACGAGGGCAAAAAATTCAATCTGTTTGATAATTTCCAGCAAATCATACCAGATTATTTATCCCTTGATAAGTCGATAGTGGCAGATGCAAAATACATTCCTCTTAATACGGAACGTTGGTATAGTGAAGAAAAAGCGACATCAATCTACTATAAGACAATTACTTATATGTATCGGTTTTGTAGTGATAAGGCTTTCTTATTCTATCCTTATCCTGATGAAGAAGTAAAGGCTTGTTACTTAAAGATAAAGACCGAGGTAGATGGAATGAATGGTGGAACAATCATCAAACATGGTTTAAGGATTCCTTCCGGTTGTGCCAATTTTAATGAGTTTGTAAACCAAATGAATAAGAACGAGCAAAAATTTATAAGTAAGTTATGAAACGGTGTTTTTTGTTCGTACATAGAAAATGATGGGGAAGGAATGAGAATTGAGAGGCATTTCTCTTACCTCTCAATTCTTACCTCTTACCTCTTGAGTTGCTTACAGTTTCTCTCCGTAACACAAATCGCCGGCATCTCCGAATCCCGGAACGATATACTTATGCTCGTTCATGCCCGGGTCGATGGCGGCGCACCATATTGTCGTGTCGGCCGGAACAGCCTTTTCCACTACGCCGAGACCGTCGGGAGTGGCTATCACGCAGGCAATGTGGACGGCGCGCGGAGTCCCCGTCTTGAGCAAAGCCTCGTAGCCCGCAGCCATCGAACCACCCGTGGCAAGCATCGGGTCGGCTATGATGAGCGTCTTGCCCTCGATGCTCGGCGATGCCATATATTCGGTGTGGATGCCCACCTCGGTGTGTTCGCGGTTCTTATACATACGGTAGGCCGACACGAAAGCGTTCTCGGCATGGTCGAACACGTTGAGGAAACCCTCGTGGAACGGCAGTCCGGCGCGCAGGATGGTAGCCACGACGATGTCGTTTTCGGGCAGTTCAATCTCGGCGGTGCCAAGCGGAGTCTCCACTTTCTGCATCTTATAAGAGAGCCGTTTCGACATTTCGTAGGCCATGCACTCGCCTATGCGGCGTATGTTGTTGCGGAAAAGCAGTCGGTTCTGCTGATATTCCTTGTCGCGAAGTTCGGCCATATAGCTGTTGATGACCGATTTTTGATTGCTAAGATTTATTGTTTCCATCTTTATAAGATATTTATTAGTAGTCAGGAGACAGGAGTTCGGGAGTTCTGACAATAGCTTTTGAGGTAATCGCAGGGTTGTCAACCTTTATGCCACATTTGTCTGAACTCCAGAACTCCAGCCTACAGTCTCCTCTTTGAACTTCTGAACTCCAGTCTACAGTCTCCTCTTTAAACTCCAGTCTCCTCCCCCGGTGGATTTTTTCTCCCGGCAAATATATGAAATAATCGGCAATATTTGTAAAGTCAGAATTACAAATGTATTTACAATAGTTTTGTTTTTTGTTTCTTTAACCTTAAAAGGTGTTAGAAAACAGTCTTTTCGAGAAGTAACCTTTGCTTGTAAAAGGGAAAATTGCTAACTTTGCCGTGATTTTTAAGGTATTAGAAGATAACGAATTAATTCACACTTAAATATTTAAGACAAAATGGCAAATTTGGATTTGACAAAGTATGGCATTACCGGAGCTACGGTAATCGCACACAATCCTTCTTACGAGCAGTTGTTCGAGGAGGAGACAAAGGCCGGTCTCGAAGGCTTTGAGGTAGGTCAGAACACAGAACTCGGTGCTGTTAATGTGATGACAGGTATCTACACCGGACGTTCGCCTAAGGACAAATACATCGTCATGGACGAGAATTCAAAGAACACTGTATGGTGGACTTCTGACGAATATAAGAACGATAACCACCCGATGTCTGAGGATGTATGGGCTAAGGTTAAGGAAATCGCTAAGAACGAGCTTTGCAACAAGAACCTCTACGTGGTAGATGCATTCTGCGGTGCCAACAAGAACACACGTATGGCAGTGCGCTTCATCGTTGAGGTTGCTTGGCAGGCACACTTCGTTACAAATATGTTCATCCGTCCGACAGAGGAAGAACTCGCTAACTTTGAGCCTGACTTCGTAATCTACAACGCTTCTAAGGCAAAGGTAGAGAACTACAAGGAGCTGGGTCTGAACTCAGAGACTTGTGTTGCATTCAACACAACAAGCCGCGAGCAGGTTATCATCAACACATGGTACGGTGGTGAGATGAAGAAGGGTATGTTCTCTATGATGAACTACTACCTGCCGTTGAAGGGCATCGCTTCTATGCACTGCTCTGCAAACTGCGACATGAACGGTGAGAACACAGCTATCTTCTTCGGTCTCTCAGGTACAGGTAAGACTACATTGTCAACTGATCCGAAGCGTAAGCTCATCGGCGATGACGAGCACGGATGGGACGACAACGGTGTGTTCAACTTCGAGGGTGGATGCTACGCTAAGGTTATCAACCTTGACAAGGAGAGCGAGCCGGACATCTACAACGCTATCAAGCGCAACGCTCTGCTCGAGAACGTAACAGTTGACGCTAACGGTAAGATCGATTTCGCTGACAAGAGCGTAACCGAGAACACTCGTGTTTCTTACCCAATCAACCACATCAACAACATACAGCCGGGTTCTTCTGCACCGGCAGCTAAGCAGGTTATCTTCCTGTCGGCTGACGCATTCGGTGTACTTCCTCCTGTATCTATCCTTACTCCGGAGCAGACCAAGTACTACTTCCTCTCTGGTTTCACAGCTAAGTTGGCTGGAACAGAGCGCGGTATCACTGAGCCTACTCCTACATTCTCTGCTTGCTTCGGCCAGGCGTTCCTCGAACTCCACCCGACTAAGTACGCTGAGGAGCTCGTTAAGAAGATGGAGGCAAACAACGCTAAGGCTTATCTCGTGAACACCGGTTGGAACGGAACAGGCAAGCGTATCTCTATCAAGGATACACGTGGTATCATCGACGCTATCCTGAGCGGTGACATCGACAAGGCTCCTACAAAGCAGATTCCTATGTTCGACTTCACTGTTCCGACAGAGTTGCCGGGTGTTGACACAAACATCCTCGACCCACGCGACACTTACGACTGCGCTTGCAAGTGGGAAGAGAAGGCTAAGGACCTCGCTGCACGCTTCATCAAGAACTTCGCTAAGTACGAAGGCAACGAGGCTGGTAAGGCTCTCGTAGCTGCCGGACCGAAGCTCTAAGACTGAATAGCTCTGAAAGCTAAATAAAACCAAAGGGGCAACGCCGATTATTAGCGTTGCCCCTTTTTATGTTTGATATCCATTCTCTTCACTCTTCACTTAGCTCAGGAGACAGGAGACAGGAGTTCAGACATTAGCCTTGCTATTTGATTTTTCACTCTTCATTCTTCACTCTTTTCTCTTCTCTAAACTCCTGTGGCGTAATTCCCATCATGCGCTTTATGAAGCGCGAGAAATAGCCCGGATTTGGAAATCCGCAGTCGATACTAATTTCCTTTACCGACTTGTTTGAGTCTTTTAGCAGCGTAAGAGCGCGGCGCAATGTTACCTCGTCGATAAGCTCTTTGGGCGACTTCAAACTGCCCATAACAGAATGAGGATGTTATGTTATTGGAATGCGACGGTGGCTTATCGGGGTACAAAAGAGTTAAGAAAGAGCCGATAGGAAACCTCACAAAAACCGCGATAGTTTTTGCTATTCGCCTAATTTATAGTAATTTTGCCGAATAAACAGGAAATATTATACTATAACAGCATGAATATTGAAGCGCAGATATGCAGTGCGGTGATTGAGGCCGTAAAGGAACTGTATGGTCAGGATGTGCCCGCGACAATGGTCGGGCTGCAAAAAACAAAGGCAAACTTCGAGGGAAACCTCACTTTGGTGGTGTTCCCGTTCTTGAAGATGTCGCGTAAGAAACCCGAAGACACGGCTCAGGAGATTGGCGAGTACTTGCAAAGGAACTGCAAGGCTGTGGCCGACTTCAATGTGGTGAAGGGATTCCTGAACCTCGTCATCGCTCCTGCGGCATGGCTTGGACTGCTCAACGACATCAGTGCTGATGACCATTTCGGCGAGAAAAAGGCCACGGAGGACAGTCCGCTGGTGATGATAGAATACTCATCGCCCAATACCAACAAGCCGTTGCACCTCGGACACGTGCGCAACAACCTGCTGGGTTGGTCGCTGGCACAAATCATGGAGGCCAACGGAAATAAGGTGGTGAAGACTAATATCGTGAACGATCGGGGCATACATATATGCAAGTCGATGCTGGCTTGGCTGAAATGGGGCAAAGGAGAGACTCCGGAGACAAGCGGAAAGAAAGGCGACCATCTTATCGGTGACTACTATGTGGCTTTCGATATGCACTATCGTGCCGAAGTGGAAGAACTGAAAAACAAGTTCGTTGCCGAGGGCATGGATGACGAGAAGGCTGGGGAGAAGGCCAAGAACGAGGCTCCGCTCATCAAGGAAGCGCATGAAATGCTCGTGAAATGGGAGCAGAACGACCCGGAGGTGCGCGCTCTTTGGGAGAAGATGAACAACTGGGTGTATGCCGGTTTCGACGAGACATACAAGCAGATGGGCGTCGGTTTCGACAAGATATATTATGAGTCTACCACTTATCTTGAGGGAAAGAAGAAGGTGGAGGAAGGACTTGAGAAGGGTCTCTTCTTCAGAAAGGACGACAACAGCGTGTGGGCCGACCTCACGGCTGACGGTCTCGACCAAAAGTTGCTGTTGCGTTCCGATGGCACCAGCGTATATATGACGCAGGATATCGGTACGGCTGATATGCGTTTCCGCGACTTCCCGATAGACAAGATGATATATGTCGTGGGCAATGAGCAGAACTATCACTTCCAGGTGCTGTCTATCCTGCTCGACCGTTTAGGCTTCAAGTGGGGCAAGGAGCTTGTGCATTTCTCTTACGGTATGGTGGAATTGCCTAACGGAAAGATGAAAAGCCGCGAGGGAACGGTCGTTGATGCCGATGACCTGATGGCAACGATGGTGGCCGACGCCAAGCAGATGAGCGAGGACAAGGTGAACAAGCTCGAGGGTATAAGCGAGGAAGAGAAGAACGAGATAGCCCGCATCGTGGGTATGGGTGCGCTGAAATACTTCATCTTGAAGGTGGATGCGCGCAAGAATATGCTCTTCAATCCGGAGGAATCCATCGACTTCAACGGCAACACGGGTCCGTTCATACAGTACACTTACGCCCGCATCCGCAGCATCCTGCGCAAGGCGGCAGAGGCAAACGTCAATATTCCGGTTGTGTTGGCCGACAATGCGCCGCTCAACGAGAAGGAGATAGAGCTGATACAGAAGATGAACGAGTATGGCGCTGCCGTGGAGCAGGCCGGCAAGGACTACTCTCCAAGTGGAATAGCCAACTACTGCTACGAGCTGACCAAGCTCTTCAACCAGTTCTACCATGACTACAGCATCCTGAATGCCGATAGCGACGACGAGAAGGCCGTGCGTCTTGTGATAGCCAAGAATGTGGCTAAGACCATCAAGAACGGCATGGCGCTGCTCGGAATAGAGGTTCCAGAAAGAATGTAATTCCGTTTTTGGGTCGGAAATACGATAGGGAGTAAGGGTTAATAAATCCTTATTCCCATTTTTTTGTAAAGAAAAATGCGAGCCTTCTTTTATCTTTACACATATTTATATATCTTTGTCTTTCGTATAAAAAGATAAATACAATGCTTGTAAAAACATATAGTGCCGCCGTGATGGGGCTTGAGGCGATTGCCGTAACGATAGAAATCAGCATGACACGCGGCGCCATGCTGCATCTGTCGGGACTCGCCGACACATCGGTAAGGGAAAGTTACGACCGCATAAAGGCGGCTTTATATAACAACGGATATAAGATGCCGGTGGCAGATTTGACTATAAATCTGTCGCCGGCTGACATTAAGAAGGAGGGCAGCGGATATGACCTGCCACTGGCTGTCGGCATTCTCGCGTCGATAGAGAACCTGAAAAGCGACAGGCTGAAGGACTATATGCTCGTGGGCGAACTCGGTCTCGACGGTCGGTTGCAGCCCGTGCGCGGCGCGTTGCCTATCGCTATAAAGGCCAGAGCCGACAAATATAAAGGCCTGATAGTGCCGAAGCAGAACATCCGCGAGGCTGCGGTGGTGAACAATCTCGAAGTGTATGGCATGGAAAGTCTTGTGGATGTGATACACTTCTTTAACGGTACGAAGACGTTTGAGCCTACGGTGGTCGATACCCGTAGGGAGTTTTACGAGCAACAAAGCAATTTCGACCTTGATTTCGCCGATGTGCGCGGTCAGGAAACCGTGAAACGCGCGCTTGAAGTGGCTGCTGCGGGCGGCCATAACCTCATAATGATTGGTCCGCCGGGTTCCGGAAAGTCGATGATGGCAAAGCGTCTGCCTTCCATTCTGCCCCCACTCACGCTCGGCGAGAGCCTTGAGACGACGCAGATACACTCCGTGGCCGGCAAACTGAGTAAGGACACGTCGCTCATCTCGCAACGGCCGTTCCGCAGTCCGCACCATTCCATCACGCAGGTGGCGCTTGTAGGAGGCGGCACCAATCCGCAGCCGGGTGAGATTTCGCTTGCCCACAACGGTGTTTTGTTCTGTGACGAGCTGCCGGAGTTCTCGCGCAACGTCCTCGAAGTGATGCGCCAGCCGCTCGAAGACCGCCGTATAAACATCAGTCGGGCCAAGTATTCGGTGGATTATCCCTGTTCCTTTATGTTTGTCGCATCCATGAACCCCTGCCCCTGCGGTTATTATAACGACCCGACCCACACCTGTGTGTGCTCGCCCGGACAGATTCAGCGCTACATGAATAAGATTAGCGGACCGTTGCTCGACCGTATCGACATTCAGGTGGAGATTACTCCCGTGCCGTTCCGCGACATATCGAAGTATTCTCAGGGCGAGCCGAGTGCGGTGATACGCGAGCGTGTCATTGCCGCCCGTCGCATTCAGGAGGAGCGTTTCAAAGGTTTCAAGGGCATATACTGCAACGCGCAGATGACCGAGCGCATGATTCACCAGTTTGCCGAGCCTGATGAGGCCGGCATCGAGCTGCTCCGCACAGCAATGGAGCGTATGTCGCTGTCGGCGCGAGCCTACAACCGCATATTGAAAGTGGCCCGCACGATAGCCGACCTCGACGGTTCCGGGTGCGTGTTGCCGCACCATCTCGCCGAAGCGATAAACTATCGGAACCTCGACCGTGGCGATTGGGCTGAGAGGGGGATATAAAAAGCAGACGAATGATTATAAAGAAAGTGGCTTTTAGCTGTTTCGTTTGGAACGCTAAAAGCCACTTTTGTTTTGCAGAATTGCTTGTTTCCCGGTCGTTTTTATGTCTCTTGCCGACCGTTTCCGTTCTTGTTAGCCTACGGTCTTACTTCTTCTTCCGGTCGTTTTCTATCAGTTTGAGCAGGTGCTCCACTGCCTCGTCCTCCGGAATGTTCTTTTCCACGCACTCTTTTTGGCGGTAGAGGGAGATTTTTCCTACACCCGCACCAACGTAACCGTAGTCGGCATCGGCCATCTCGCCCGGTCCGTTGACGATACATCCCATGATGCCAATCTTCAGACCCTTCATGTCTTTGGTCGCTTCCTTGATGCGGGCGATGGTCGTTCGAAGGTCGTAGAGCGTGCGGCCGCAGCCCGGACAGGAGATATACTCGGTCTTGGTGGTGCGCAAACGGGCCGCCTGAAGGATGCCGAATGCCGTATCTGTGATGATGTCGGCAGGAATATCACCGTCGTTGAGCAGCCAGATGCCATCGCAAAGTCCGTCCATCATCAGCGCGCCCATATCGGCGGCGGCCTCTAATTGGAAATCGCCTTTCTCCTCGTTGGTGTGCCGATACATCTGACAGAACACCACGGGATTTTCCACTCCGTTTGCCGTCAGCTCGTGAACCAGTGCGCGCTGCTCGCCTAAGCGGTTCTGATGGTTACTCATGCAGACCACGACAACCTCGGGATGGGCTTTCAGACAGGCGATATACTCATCGCTCGGAGCACCGTATTGCAGTACGAGGAACTTCATGTTGGCCTTCACCGCGCCGATGAATGGTATGGCGTTGTGTGGGAAAATAGGGTAGATGGCCTTGTCTTCCTTATCCGGATGGGCGGTGATATATTCGGAATAAGCGCCGAAGTCGGCTATATAGCGAGTCTCGGCATTGAGAGTTTCGGGAATGTTGCTGCCCACATAAATGTAGTCGGGTGCTTGCTTAGCGGTCTTGGAGGATTGAGAAGTGAGTAGTGAAGATGCAATCACCACCGGAACGTTATTGCCTCCGATGTTGCCTACGGCCTTAGTCTTGCGTCGTTCAGGGCGCAGATAATCGAAGTCCGCAGCCGTCTTGCCCGGAATAGGCAGGTGTCCGGCTTTCTTTCCTATATATTCCACGAGGTGTTTTGCAACGGGAATCTCCGCCTCCGGCTCCTCACTGAGCGACACACGGATGGTATCGCCGATGCCATCGGCCAGCAACGCGCCAATGCCCACGGCACTCTTGATGCGTCCGTCCTCTCCTTCGCCGGCCTCGGTGACGCCGAGATGCAGCGGATAACTCATGCCTTCCTTCTCCATTTCGCTCACGAGCAGACGCACAGAGCGCACCATCACCACCGTGTTTGAGGCCTTTATGGAAATCACAACGTCGTTGAACTGCTCGCGTTTGAATATCCGCAGAAACTCCATGCAGCTCTCTACTATTCCCTCCGGTGTGTCACCATAGCGCGACATGATGCGGTCGGACAGCGAACCGTGGTTCACTCCGATGCGCACGGCCGTGTGGTTCTCCTTGCAAATCTTTATGAACGGCATCAGACGCTCGTCAATCTTGCGCAGTTCCTGCTGATATTCCGCCTCATCGGCATATTCTATCTTTTGGAATTTGCGTGCCGTGTCAACGTAGTTACCCGGGTTTATGCGTACCTTTTCGGCATAGAGAGCTGCCACATCCGCCACGCCGGCATTGAAATGCACGTCGGCTACGAGTGGCGTTGTATATCCTTCGGCGCGCAAAGCACTGTTGATGTTGCGCAGATTCTCGGCCTCCCGGCGTCCTTGCGTGGTCAGTCTGACCAGCTCTCCGCCCGCCTCAATGATGCGTTTCGCCTGCTCCACACACGCCGCGGTGTCGTTTGTGTTGGTCGTTGTCATCGACTGAACCCTTATCGGGTTCTCTCCGCCAATCTCGGTAGCACCGACGTGTACGGTTGTCGTGGCCCGGCGGTGATAGTTGAAAAGGTCTTCCATCGGGTTGTTCTTTATCAGTTAGTCTTGAAATTATACTTCACCTCGGCCAAATCCTTGTTCGCTTTCTCAATCTTCGCGCCCAGTCCGGCCTTGTGTGCTGCCACTTTTGCAGCCACGGCACTGTCGCTCAGACCGATAATCTGTGCCGCGAGGATGGCCGCGTTCTGTGCCGCGTTCACTCCGACAGTGGCCGTCGGTATTCCCGGTGGCATCTGGATGATGCTCAGCATCGCGTCGAGTCCGTCGAGCATACCCTTGATAGGCACGCCGATAACGGGCAGATTGGTCGATGCCGCGATAACTCCCGGCAGTGCGGCAGCCATTCCCGCCGCTGCGATAATCACCTTAATGCCACGCTCCTGTGCCCCTTTGGCGAACGCTTCCACTGCGTCCGGCGTGCGGTGAGCCGACAATGCGTTCACCTCGAACGGTATTTCTTTGTCATCAAGCCACTTGCAGGCCTTCTCCATAACGGGCAGGTCGCTTGTGCTGCCCATGATAATACTAACTAATGGTTTCATAATTTGTTATATTTAAGCCCCCTCCGACTCCCCAAGGGGGAGAGTAGGGTGATTACTATTGTTTTCTTATGTTATTATGTCCGAGCCTCTGGTAACAGGGAGCAATAAGGAGTGACGGGGATTTATACGATGAAAAGCATATCTCTTACTTCTTACTCCTTACCTCTTACCTATTATCGCCCCCTCCGGGGGCAGGGGGGCTTTACACAAACAGTATTGTCGTGAATGCCGCGAACGCTCCTATCACATATCCTGACACCACTTCCGACAGGTTGTGCTGCCTCAGTATCATCCTGCTTGAGCCTACCATGCCGCCGAGGAATACCAGCAGGCACAGCCACCAGATAGGGTTGAAGTTGAAAATAAACGAGAACGCGAGCATACCGCCTGTCAGTCCGCCGATTGCCGACGTATGTGTCGACACCTTGAAACATAGGTTTATAATGGCGCAGAACGTCTGCACGGCAAGTGCCGCCACGAGAATAGACCCCATGAAGTGCGGCATATTGAACAAGTTCATCAAGTAAAAGCACGTGAAATAGCACAGAATGGAAATGACGTATGGTATGATACGCCGTTCGCGTTGCCCAAGTTGCAACGGCGACCAGCCCTGATAACGATGGTAAAGGTGGATGAGATATGTAGGCAGAAGCACCGTAAAGAAATATATAATGGTAAGCAGCGACAGCTTGTAGTATGTCGGCAGCATATTCAGATAGCTGAAGACGAGCAGCGCTATCATACCGAGCAGCGGCAAATAGAATGGGGTGAACACTATGCTCACCACCTTTGCGGTTGTTATTATCTTCTTTTCTTTCATCTTTCTACCTCCTCAGCCGGGCCACCGGGATGCCCATCTGTTCGCGATACTTCGCCACCGTGCGTCGTGCTATCGGGAATCCGCGTTCCGCCATAATCCTTGTCAGCAGTTCGTCGCTCATCGGTTTAGCCTTGTCCTCTTTGTCTATGATTTCCTTCAGCATTATCTTTATCTTGCGCGTCGACATTGTCTCGCCGTCGTTGGTGGTGTATCCGTCGCTGAAGAAGAAGCGCAGGGGGAACGTTCCCCATTTCGTCTGTGCGTATTTTATGTTGCTCACGCGCGACACTGTACTGATGTCAAGCCCTGTTTTGTCGGCTATGTCTTTCAGAATCATTGGCCGCAAATCACTCTCGTCGCCTTCGCGGAAGAACTTTATCTGCCATTCTATGATGGCTTTCATCGTGAGATAGAGCGAATGGCGGCGTTGTCTGATTGCCTCTATGAATCCGCGCGCCCGGTCCACCTTGCCTTTTGCGTAGAGCAACGCCTCCTTTTCCTGGCGGTTCATGCCCTCCTTGTTGCTGCGGTAGGAGTCCACCATGTCGGCGAACGTGCGCGACACGAACAGTTCCGGTATGTTTCCCTGATTCAGGGTGAACGTTACGGTGCCGTTGTCGGCCGTGTCAACGATGAAGTCGGGCGTAATTTGCTGCGTGTTTCTTCCCAATGTCTCACCCATCGAGGCTCCCGGCTTCGGGTTCAACTTGCGGATTTCCGCCTCCAACGCTTCCGCTTGGATGTCGCTTAGGGCGAGTCCTGCCTTTATCTTGTGCCAATGTTTCTTCTTGAACTCATCGAAGTAGTCGGCTATCACACAGCGCATCAGCTCCTTCAGCCGCGAGTTGTCCTTGCGCTCAATCTGCAACAGCAGACACTCTTGCAGCGACTGCGCGCCTATTCCTGCCGGGTCGAAGTCCTGTAATATATGCAGCACCTCTGTAATATCCTCTTTCGAGCAGTCCATCCCGTGGTATATCGCCAGCTCATCGGCTATCGTATCGAGATCCTTGCGCAGCAGGCCGTCGTCGTCGAGCGAACCAATCAGATACTCCATTATCTGTTTCTGCTGCTCCGTGAGGTCGTGCTCGGCCACCTGCTCGTTCATCTTGTCATAGAAAGATGTCGTGTCTCCGTAGACAATCTCCTCGTAGTCGGCACTGTCCTGTCCTCCTGTGCCCCCTCGGTATTCCGGCATCTCGTCGTCGCGGCCCAGTCCTTCGAGTGCCGAGTCGAGCGCATCCTCACGTTCTTCACGTTCCGTCTGCGCCTCAAAATCCTCCTCCTCGTGTTCCGCATCCAGCGTGTTGTCCTCCATTTCGGCTCCCTCTTCCCGCAGTTCCTCTAATGCCGGATTGTCGTCCAGCTCGGCTGCGATGTTCTGCTCAAGTTCGGTCAGAGGCATTTCCAGCAACTTCACCTGCAACATCTGTTGCTGTGAGAGCCGCTGCACCTGCTGTTGCTGCTGCGTTTGAATCTGAGTGAGTTCCTGAGCCATAACTTTTTGTCCTTGTCCGAGTGGGGTGGGGGCGGCCTTTGTATATAATTAAGGTGTAACCCTCACGTGTTATTGCGTTGCAAAATTACAAAATTATTCTGACCCTACTTGAAATATTCCTTTAATTGTGCTGCGAGCGATGATAATTTCTCCGGATTGTCATTTCCGAAGCGGTTCCACACCTCCTGGCACGGCTCTACCAGCGGCGAAATCATGAAGTCGGCGCGGTTCAGATACGGGTCGCAGAATTTCAATACCTCCATCACCTCCACAACCGTTGAGGCACTGACGCGCATCAGTCTTGCTAGTTCCACAATCTCCGGTGTCTCCTCCACCATCGTAATCGGAGTCAGTCGGAAGTACAGGTCGAGAATCAATATAATCATTATCGGCATGAGTCGCTGTTCGTTGGCCTTCTGCACAGGTGCAGCTCCGAACCCGTCAGTCTCGTCAAGGTCTATCGGCCGGAAGTCGCGCTCAAACGATTCGCGCACCTCCACGCCGTCGTAGAAAGCGCCCCCGTTGCCGAATCCCCTCATCCTTCTGATTCTCTCCGTTTCCTTTTTCAGTTTTCTCGGGTTGCCTCCATACGTCTTGTGCAACAGTTCCAACTGCGGCGAGTCTGCCCGTCTCAGTCTGAACATCTGTTCATACAGTACTTGCGGCGGAATATGCAGCTCAATACTAAGGTCAACGAGCACCTTAGAGTAGAGTGGTTTCATGCCCACCGGCTTTTTCATGAACACCTGCATGAGCAGCAGCCAGTATTCGTCCGACCATAAAGGATGTATCGCCATATTTCTTATTGTATTATTAAGTTATGCAAAGAGAACTTATTCTCAATTTGCCGAGTGTAGCCTATCTTATGCAAAGATAGTGCAAGCCGAATGCAATAGAGTTTACTCTAAATTGCTGAGGCGCAGCCTATTTTATGCAAAGATAGTGCAAGCCGAACACAATAGAGTTTACTCTAAATTGCTGAGGCGCAGCCTATCTTATGCAAAGATAAGATATTTATCTGTTAAACGCTCATTTTTTTCAGATAAAGCACAAGATATTCTATGGTCAAAAACAGGAAAAAGGCATAAAACATTCTAATTCTTTCCAATTCTTTCAATATTGGAAAGAATTTTATTATATTTGCAACGGATAGTGCAAACGAATGCAATCAAACTTACTTGAAATTGCCAAGTGAAGCCTGTATCTATATTATTATAATTTTAATACAAGGTGATATGCTGGAAAAACCTCCCGTTATAGATGATAATGACCTGCTCAAGGCGATGGTTCTGCCAATGAGAGAAGATGTAGTCGGAATCGTAGACAAGATAAACGACTCGTACAAATATTGGGATGCCGTAAAGTATGAGAAGACTCCTCAAGGCGTTACGGCTCATGACTTATGGGTTAATGTGAAAGCTGCCAGAGTGCGCAACATGATAACCGTATGGAGGAAGTATCGCATCCGTCTTGCCATTACCAACGAGATGCAACGGCAATGTCATGAGTTCGACATGAACTTCGGTGGTTCTTGGGGCGACACGCAATTATCTGCCGATGAAAACAAGGAACATTATCTTGTGAGTTCGCTCATGGAGGAAGCTATCTTCTCCAGTCAGATGGAAGGTGCTGCAACCACGCGTGTTGTGGCAAAAGAGATGTTGCGCAAGAATGTAACGCCGAAAGACAAGTCGCAGCAGATGATTTCCAACAATTATCAGACGATACGCTATATCGTAGAACATAAGGACACACCTTTGTCGGAAAAGGAATTGCTCCATATCCACAGGCTGATGACGGAAAATACTCTGACAAACGCTGAGGATGCTGGGCGTTTCCGTACAAACAACGATGTGGTGGTAGAGGAAAAAATCACTCATGAGACTGTACACGTGCCACCATCATACGAGGAGATTCCTGAATTTGTAAAAGACCTTTGCGCTTTCTTCAACGAGAAGAAAAGCAAAACCTTCATCCATCCAATTATCAGAGGCGTTATCATCCATTTCATGATAGCCTATATGCACCCGTTTGTCGATGGAAACGGACGAACAGCACGCGCCTTGTTCTACTGGTATATGCTGAAACAGAAATACTGGCTCACGGAGTATTTGTCGATTTCGAGAGTCATTGCGAAGTCTAAAAAGGCATACGAGAAGGCATTCCTCTACACCGAGGCCGACGATAAGGATATGGGATATTTTGTGGCTTATAATCTTAGGGTCTTGGAATTGTCGTTCAGACAACTGCAAGGCTACATCAAGAAGAAGCAGGACGAGAAGAAAGCCGCTAACACCTTCTTGCGATTAGGCGAGATAAACGACCGTCAGGCGCAAATCATCAAGATGTATGTGGACAATCCCAAAGAAGTGCTTACGGTGAAAGACATACAGAACGAGTTTTTCGTTAGTGCGACGACAGCGAAGACTGACATCGTTGGGCTTATGAATCGTGGCTTGCTCAGCGAAATATCCTTTAATCGGGTGAAGAAAGGATATATAAGGAGTGAGGATTTTGATACCGTGATAAAGCCGCTGCTTAAATAAATTAAAACATTCCAATTCTTTCCAATCTTTCAAATATTGGAAAGAATTGGAATATTATGCCTTTTTAAGGCAGGCATAAATATGCCGGATTTTTTATAAGATAATCTTTGAAAAATATTTACAAACATCCTTTGAAAACTCGATGTATTTTGAATCAAACTCTCACTCGCTCGAAAAAACGCGAAAATACGGCATTTTATCCAATTTTAAGCTAAATCCCTGATTATCAAATCTTTATCCCGTTTTCTCCCCAAAACATCCGTTTTATAAGCTCAAAAAAGCCCCGTCACATTGCAACGGAGGCTCCGTTAGACGCTAACGGAGCCACTTTTAGCCTTCAACGGAGCCTCCGTTGCACTACAAAACGGCCTAAAACGCACTCTAAAAGTGCCACTTTTGAAAGCTAACAAACGTTAAATCGCCTAATTTTGTCATTTTCCCGTGTTTTCAGGGACATCAAATTTCGACAAAAATCGACTCCCTTTTTTCCTAACGGAGGCCGTTTTGGAATTTTGAGTTACGAATTTGGAGTTTTGAATTTGGATTTTTGAGGCTGGAAAATCGTCAGAAATGAGTAACGGGACCTATATTTAACACTCGTTAGCACGAAAGAATCAAATTCTCAGAGGGCTAAATTTGGTAAATAAAATTGACAAAAGCGACTGGTAAAATCGCTTTTTTAGGTTATGAAATTATAAGGTTATGAGGTTGGAGAGATACCAGTTGAATGAAGAACGAAGAACTAAGAGTGAAGACTGCGAAGCTGATGAGCTTGTGAAGTTTATGAGCACGCGAACTAATCCAATACCTTGTAAATATGAAAAGTTAGCAACTTGAAACTTTCAACTCTTTTACTTTGTGTTTTCAAAGAATTATTATATATTTGCAAAAGTGATTTGGATTTACTCAATGGACTGAGTAAATTTACTCAATGGACTGAGTAAATCGATGAAGATAAAGGAAAAAGGAAAGTGAGATATGCTGAAAAGAGTTCAATATCAAACAGTTATGCGGCGGTTGGATGAGCCGCGGAAGTTCATTCAAGTGATAATGGGACCGCGGCAAGTGGGCAAAACAACGCTCGTGAAGCAGGTTTTGACCGATATAAACAAGCCATATCTGTTTTTTTCTGCCGATAATGTGCCGGCAACGCAAAGCTCGTGGGTGAGCGATTGTTGGAATACGGCACGTTCGCAGATGCGTCAACAGCATCTCTCTGATTTCATTTTGGTCATAGACGAGATACAGAAGATACGCAACTGGAGTGAGGTGATAAAGAAAGAATGGGATGCCGACACGATGAATGATGTCTCGATAAAGGCCGTACTGCTTGGTTCTTCGCGCGTGTTGCTTGAAAAAGGGCTGTCGGAATCGCTGATGGGACGCTTCGAGGTGATAAGACTTTCGCACTGGACGTACCCCGAAATGCGCGATGCCTTCGGTGTTTCGCTCGATGAGTATATCTATTACGGGGCTTATCCGGGTGCCGCTTCCTTGATGAACGACGAGGAACGATGGAATAGTTACGTGGAGAGTGCCATCATAGACTCGACTATCAACAAGGACGTTTTGCTCAATTCGCCCGTTAGCAAACCAGCTTTGTTGCGTCAGACGTTCGAGCTTGCGGCTGCTTATTCGGGCGAGATAGTGTCGCTGACGAAGATGACAGGAGCATTGCAGGATGCCGGCAATACCACCACATTGTCAGGTTATCTCAATCTTTTGGGCGATAGCGGCTTGATAACCGGTCTTCAGAAATTCTCCATAGACCATTCCCGCCGCCGTTCCAGTCCTCCGAAGTTTCAGGTTTACAACAATGCTTTGCGCTGTATATATAATGGTAAGGGCATAAAGTCGGCTTTGGAGGACCGTCGCGAGTGGGGCCGCGTGTTCGAGTCGGCCGTTGGAGCGTATATAGTCAGTCAGGCTTTCGAGCACAGATATGATGTGTATTATTGGCGCGATGGCAATGACGAGGTCGATTATATCATCCGCAAGCGCGACCGCATAGCGGCGATAGAGGTGAAGAGCAACTCCGAGAGATATAATAAAGGCTTGGGTCGCTTCACGGAAATGTTCCATCCCGTCAGCAGTCTTGTGGTGGGCGAGGGTGGAATGAAATCCGAGGAGTTCTTTAGTCATTGTCCGATGGAATTGCTTTGAAGTCGTTTTGTCTATGAATTTCCATATTTGAGAGGTATAAATGTGGAATTTCGGAGTTCAGACAATAGCAATTGAGACTACCAACAAAAAAAAGAGAAATGCCTTCGAAAAAGCATTTCTCTCTTTTCTCTCCTCTTTCCTTTCTTTTCTCTCCTCTTTCTTATTCCACTTCCTCGCCGAAAAGCGTTGCAGAGGTAGACCCGGTGATGCGCACACGCACAAATTCGCCGATGTGGTGGTTGCCCTTATCGAAGACAACCATCTTGCCCTGCTCCGTCCGTCCGCACAGCTGCTCGCGCGAACGCTTGCTGAAATTCTCCACCAAGACGGTGAACTCCTTGCCTTCATCGCGCTTGTTGGCCTCGGCACTGAGGTGCGTCTGAAGGTCGATAAGCTCGGTGAGGCGGCGTATTTTCACCTCTTCGCTGACGTTGTCGGGTAGGTGCTTCGAGGCGTAAGTGCCCGGTCGCTCGCTGTATTTGAACATAAACGCCGAGTCGTAGCCCACCTCCCGCATCAGCGAGAGCGACAGTTGGTGGTCTTCCTCGGTCTCGTCGTGATAGCCAACGAAGATGTCTGTGCTCAGTCCGCAGCCGGGAATGATGCGCCGGATGGCCGCTACGCGGTCGAGATACCACTCGCGCGTGTACTTCCTGTTCATTAGTTTGAGAATCTTATCCGACCCGCTCTGCACCGGAAGGTGTATCTGCTTGCACACGTTCGGCATCTCGGCGATGACGTGCAGGGTCTTGTCGCTCATGTCTTTTGGGTGGGACGTGGTGAAACGGACACGCATTTCGGGAGCCGTTTCGGCCACACGGCGCAGCAAATCGGCAAAGTCGACATCGCTGCCCGTTGCCTCATCGTGGCCCATATAGGAATTAACGTTCTGTCCGAGCAGCGTCACCTCCTTGTAGCCGCGGTCGCGCAGGTCGCGCACCTCGGCCAGAATGCTCTCCACATCGCGCGAACGCTCACGTCCACGGGTGTATGGCACGATGCAGTAATGGCAGAAATTGTTGCATCCGCGCATGATGCTCACGAAGCCGCCGATACGGTTTCCGCCGATGCGACGGGGCACGATGTTGCGATAAGTCTCGGTGAGCGAAAGCTCAACGTTCATCGCCTTGTTACCTGTTTCCACCGAAGCGACAAGCTCCGGCAGCGAAAGATAAGCGTCGGGACCGGCCACCAGGTCTACATGATGCTTGTTGATGAGTTCCTGCTGCACGCGCTCGGCCATACAGCCCAGTACGCCTATTATCAGTGCGGGACACACATTGCTCTTTCCTTCCTTTGCCATGCGCTCCTCGCGGTGCTTACGCAGGGCATGGAGAGCCTCCAATCGGTTGAATATCTTATTCTCGGCGTTCTCCCTTACCGAGCAGGTGTTCAGGAAAATCGCGTCGGCCTCGTCGGCGGAATCGCACGTTTCATAACCGGCCATCTGCATTATTGATGCAACGACCTCGCTGTCTGCCACATTCATCTGGCATCCGTATGTCTCTATATATAGTTTCTTCATGCTGCAAAATTATAAAGCAAGTTCTTTCAAATCATAATACATTGGGATTGTAAAGGTGTCTTCCTCCATGTCATTGACCAACGGCTTGAAACCGTTTTTTATATAAAAAGGATAGGCTTCCTTATAAGCATCAACGGTAAGAAAACGACAAGCCGAGATAGAATGATTATTTATGAGCATTTGCTTGACGGCAGATACGATATCGGTACCAATACCTTGCCCTTTATAGGTCATAGAAACGGCAAGCCGACCAATTTTGACGGCAGGATAACTGCCAAGATGTTTCTCGTGTGGCAGAGCCTTTCGCAACTTCCGCCATAGGTTACGCGCGATAGTGGTTTGCGAGATTTTATCATTCAACAAACTGAAATAAGCAATCGTAACATCGTCATCCTCCATGACAAACGTGCTGGCTATCATCTCCTTATGATAGTATAAGGCATCATCATAAAAAAAGCCGTTCAAATCATTATCACCACAATCGAACGGCTTTACCTTTTCTAATTCTTCTAATCTGACGAGACGCATATCCTCACATCATAAAGGTTGCAATCTTTTTCAGTCGCTCATACGACTGGCGCACACGTTGCCTCTCTTCCGACGAGGCAGCCTTCACCTCCTTCATCTCCTTCAAGAAGCGTTCAGCGTCTTCTCCAAAAAGTATCGGAGTTTCCTTAATAGGTCTTGCCATGATTATGTTCCTTTCCTTTTTATTACTTTATGGAAGCAAAGGTAATCGTTTTTTCGTAAACATCCAAATATACCTTTCAAAAAAGGCAGTTTTGTTTTGTTATCCTGCTGATTTATATTACCTTTGCAGACATCATGAAAGAATTCATACAAGTATTAAAACGGTTTGTTCCGCCATACAAGAAGTACCTTGTGTGGTCGGTTGTCTTCAACATATTGTCGGCCATACTGAACATCTTTTCGTTCATGGCCATAATCCCGATATTGCAGATTCTCTTCAAGACCAACGGGCAGACGGCGCGCGTGGAGCTGATACCGTGGAGCTGGGACCATGCGGAAAAGGTGCTGAGCAATAACGCCAACTACTACGTTCAGGAACTCATAGACACCGTTGGAGCCACAAACACACTGCTGGTGATTGGTCTGTTCCTCGCGTTCATGACCTTCTTGAAGACCGGTGCCTACTTCCTTTCCTCGGCAACCATCATCCCTATACGCACGGGAGTGGTGCGCGACATCCGCAACCAACTCTATCAGAAGATTACATCGCTGTCGCTCGGCTTCTTCTCCGAGGAACGCAAGGGCGACATCATTGCCCGTATGAGCGGCGACGTGCAGGAGATTGAGAACTCGATAATGTCGTCGTTGGATATGCTTTTCAAGAATCCTATCCTCATAATAGCCTACTTCACGACGCTGCTTGTGGTGTCGTGGCAGCTCACCCTGTTTACGATAGTCTTCGTACCCGTGTTCGGCTGGTTCATGGGAGTTGTGGGACGGCGGCTGAAGGCCAACTCCATCAAGGCGCAGGGACTGTGGAGCGACACGATGAGTCAGGTGGAGGAGACGCTCGGCGGACTGCGTATCATCAAGGCATTCTGCGCCGAGGAGAAGATGAACGCGCGCTTCGACAGCGTGAACACATCCTACCGCAACAACATCATGCGTGTGAACATACGCCAGCAGTTGGCCCATCCGATGAGCGAATTTCTCGGAACGGTGATGATAGTCATTGTGTTGTGGTTCGGCGGAACGCTCGTCTTGAGCGACAACCCCGTGATTTCGGGTCCTAAGTTCATCTATTATCTCGTGATGCTCTACTCGATTATCAACCCGCTGAAGGAGTTCTCGAAGGCCGGATACAATATTCCGAAAGGCCTTGCGTCGATGGAACGTGTCGACAAGATATTGATGGCGGAGGTTGAGATAAAGGAAAAGGATAAGCCTGTACATATCAATGGCTTCGAGCATAAGATAGAATTGCGCAATGTTTCGTTTGCGTATGATGTACAGAGGAAAGAGAATACCGGTATAAATGAGCAAGGAGCAGGAGTTCTGAAACAAGAAAATACTGGCATAAAGACTGGAGATAAAAGCATATCTCTCTCCTCTCTCCCCTCTCCCCTCTCCCCTAAAACGACTCATTGGGTGCTCCGCAACGTCAATCTTACAATAGAAAAAGGCAAGACTGTGGCTCTCGTGGGGCAGAGCGGAAGCGGCAAGTCGACGCTTGTAGATCTCATTCCGCGCTACTATGACGTGGTAGAGGGTGAGGTGCTGATAGACGGAATCAATGTGAAAGACCTCGGCATACACGACCTCCGACAGCTTATCGGTAACGTAAACCAAGAGGCGATACTCTTCAACGACAGCTTCTATAATAACATTACGTTCGGTGTGGAGAACGCAACACGCGAAGAAGTGGAGCAGGCGGCTAAGATTGCCAACGCCCACGATTTCATCATGGCATCTGAGAACGGATATGATATGAACATAGGCGACCGCGGAAGCCGTCTGTCGGGTGGTCAGAGGCAGCGCGTTTCGATAGCCCGCGCCATCCTTAAGAACCCGCCTATCCTTATCCTCGACGAGGCAACATCGGCTCTCGACACCGAGAGTGAGCGACTGGTGCAGGACGCATTAGAGCGGCTTATGAAGACCCGCACAACCATCGCCATCGCCCATCGCCTCTCAACCATCAAGAATGCCGATGAGATTTGCGTCCTGCATGATGGCGAAATCGTTGAACGCGGTACGCATGACGAGCTGCTCAGCAAGGACGGATACTACAAGAAGTTGCATGATATGCAGAGTTAGATAACTGTATTATTTAATATGCTTGAACAATTTGCAAACGTATTAATTTAGTACTCTGGCTTTAGTACTCGGGTATCGGGGCTTTAGTACTCGGGTATCGGGGCTTTAGTACTCGAGTAATCGGGCTTTAGTACTCGAGTATTCCGGCTTTAGTACTCGAGTATTCCGGCCTAAATTACTCAAGTATTTCGGGCAGAATTACTTTTCGTTTGTATCTTACTGAAAATCAACGATATATTCGTTACTGCGCCATAGCATGACTATGGCATCGCAAAACCGATGTTATTGCACTGCCGTCGAGACGGTCTAAGGCTCTTATCCATGCTTTGCAATCTTTCGACCGAATCGTAAATCTGCATGGTTTTCCTTGCAATCTTCCGATTGAATCGTAAATTTGCACGGTTTTCCTTGCAGATTTGCGATTTATTATTAACTTTGTGGCCTTAGGAACTTGATTATTTCCTGACAAAAAATACTTTAACACGCATGAGAATAGGATTCGACGCAAAGCGCATAGTGCGCAACGGAACGGGATTGGGAAGCTACGGACGCACGCTGGTGAACGACCTCTCGGAGATTGTCGGTGAAGATACCGAGCTGCGGCTCTATGCCCCCGACGAGGGCAGGGAGCAACTGCGCACGCAGGTACGTGAGGCCGGGAACATCAGGTTTGTATATCCCGAGGGCAGGAAGATAAAGTGGCTGTGGCGCATGAAAGGCATCGTGGCCGACCTGCTGCGCGACAAGGTGGACGTGTTCCACGGTCTTTCGGGTGAGCTTCCTTTGGGGATAAAGCGTCGGGGCATCAAGACAGTCGTAACGATACACGACCTTATCTTCATGCGCCACCCTGAATTCTACAACCGTCCCGACACTCTGATATATGCGTGGAAGTTCCGCAAGACCGTGAAAGAGGCCGACCGCATCATCGCCATAAGCGAATGTACGAAGCGCGACATCATGTATTACGGTGGCGTTCCGGCCGAGAAAATCGACCTTATATATCAATCGTGCAGCACAAGGTTTAAGAAGCGCGTTCCAACGGAGATTCTTCAGGAGGTGAAAGAGCGGCTGTCGCTGCCCGAAAGGTATATCGTCAACGTAGGAACGATAGAGGAACGCAAGAACATTCTGCTGGCTGTGAAGGCCATTGAACTGCTTCCGAAGGATATTTCATTGGTAGTGGTGGGACGGAACACGCCCTATTGCGACCGCGTGAAGGCATACGTGGCGGGTCACGGACTGGAAAGCCGCGTACGGATATTGCACGGCGTGGACAACAATGACCTGCCGGCGGTGTATCAGTTGGCCGAGGCGTGTGTCTATCCGTCACGCTACGAAGGCTTCGGCATACCTATAATAGAGGCCATACAGAGCGGTCTGCCGGTGGTGGCCTGCACGGGTAGCTGTCTCGAAGAGGCCGGAGGACCTGACAGCCTGTATGTCTCGCCGGATGATTCCGCTGCTATGGCCGAGGCCGTAAAGGCTGTACTGAAGGGTGCTGAAGGCCGAGAGGAGCGCATACGGCGCAGTATGGAATATGTGAGGCGGTTTGAGGGAACTGACGTCGCGGGTCAGGTCATGGCGGTGTATAGGAAACTTTAGGGTCTGGTCTTAGCCGTTGGTTTCTCTTTCATGGTTCATCATACTTCCACAAATAGATGGTAATTACTCCCCTCTCTATTGGAGAGGGGTTGGGGGTGAGGCTGCTCGACAATGCAAAGAAACTCAAAATTCTTTTGTTTTTCTTTGTCATTGTACTCACCTTTCACTACCTTTATATAAGGTAGGATGCGGTTCGACAATACAAAAAAATGAAAAAGTGTTTTCATTTATTTTGCATTGTACTCACCTTTCACTACCTTTGCAATCATGGATACAAACAACAGCATTTCGGTTGTAATCAATACGTATAACGCTGAGCGTGATTTGCGCGAGGTGCTGGAGTCGGTAAAGGAGTTCGACGAGATTGTTATATGCGACATGGAGAGTACCGACAACACGCTGGATATCGCAAAGGAATACGGATGCAAGGTGGTTACGTTTCCTAAGGAGAACCATAGGATTGTAGAACCGGCACGCAATTTTGCCATACAGAGTGCGTCGTCGAAGTGGGTCTTAGTGGTGGATGCAGACGAAATCATCCCCCCCCTGCTCCGCGAATACCTATACCGGCGAATCAAAGAACCCGACTGCCCTGCCGGATTCTATATCAACCGCCATAACAAATTCATGGGAATGTATAGCCGCGACTGGGCGCACGACTATATATTAAGGTTTTTCGTGCGCGAGGGAACAGACTGGCCGCCGACCATCCACTCCGTTCCTGTGGTACAGGGGCGCACGGAACGGATTCCGGCGCAATACGAGATGCTGCATCTTGCGGACGAGACAATGTGCCAATGGGTGACGAAGATGAACGGATACACCGACTACGAAGTGCGCAGGAAGGCGGAAAGGCACTTCGGCGTGGGTGCGATGCTGTTCCGTCCGGCGTGGCGTTTCTTCCGCTCATACATCATCCGGGGCGGATTCATGATGGGACGGCGCGGACTGATTCACTCCCTTGAGCACGCAATCTACCAGATGATACTGGTCGCAAAGATAATGGAAGAGGAACTGAGAAAAGAAAAATGAATAACGGAAAGCATATAATACATCTGGCATCCAACAGGGAATGGGGCGGCGGAGAGCAGTATATACACGACCTCTGCGCCCGACTGAAAGTCGACGGATACCAAATTACGATGTTCATAAGGGACGTTGACGTGATAAGAGAACGCATGGCCGACCTCAATGTGCCTACTCTGACGCTGCCGCCGGGCGGTGCTTTCAGCGTGGGAAGGGCTTTGAAGTTGGCGCGTTTCCTGAAAAACGCAGGCGAATGTGTGGTATGCGCACATAATTTCAAGGATGCTTTCACGGCTGTCTATGCACGGATTATGTCGGGAAACAGGCTCGTCCGCGTGGTGATGACGCGCCATCTGGTGCGCAAAGGCAAGGGTGACGCACTACACAGATGGATGTATCGCCGCTTAGACAAGATTATTTTCGACTCCGAACTGTCGTGCCGTGAGTTCCTGTCGGGCTGTGCCGACCTTGCGCCAAAGCTCAACACGTGCGTCGTTCCGATAGGTATCAACGTGCCGGAAGACCTGAAAAACGCTGACTTGCGCAAGGAATTCGGCATCGACGACAAGTCTGTCGTGGCGATGTTCCACGGCCGTTTAGACGCAGAAAAGGGTCTCGACGTGCTCATCGAGGCCATGAGCAAATTGCAAGACATCGACTTGCACCTTATATTAATAGGTACGGGACATGACGATTACGTGGCCGCGCTGAAGCAACATATAGCCTGTTGCGGACTGACCGACCGTGTTTCGTTCGCCGGATTCCGCAATCCCGTGCTGCCATGCTTGGGCAGTTGCGACTTCGGACTGCTGCCGTCGATAGTGCGCGAGGGCTATCCGTTGTCGCCGATGGAATATATGTCGCAGGGAAGATGCGTGATAGCGACCGACAACGGAGGCCAAAAGGAGTATCTGACGAGCGGAGACAACGCGCTGCTCGTGAAGCCGGGCGACGCCGATATGCTTGCCGACGCGATACGGCGGTTGGCTACCGACAAGGCGTTGCGCGACAAACTGAGCACTAAGGCGTATGCCGATTTCTCGCAAAAGATGAGCTACAATAAGTTTATTGAACGCATAGAGGAAGCGTATGAGCATTGAAAACATCATCATCAGCGGCATTGCTGTGCCGGTGCTGTGGCTCGGCGCGTTTGCGATGTATATGGGATGGAACAAGGGCGTGGCCCGTCAGGGACGCGGACAGCAGTTCCGCCGCTATCTGCTCGGTGCGCTTTGCGCGATGATTCCGGCCGCTGTGACATCGCTCAACCTGCTTCAGCCGGCCGTCGGCATGGCTCTTTTGGTGGCCGTGGCGTGGATGGTTACGTACCCGTTGCTATATCATCTTACCAATAAAGAGGCTGCGACGGAATACGACAATCAGATAGACATTGCCGTGGGAATATACCTTTTCGGTTGGCTTACGGGCATCTTGGCCGTCGTTCCTTCGGCGGAGAAGGTGATTTGGATAGTGGAACTGCTTTTGTTTGCGGTGCCTTTGACGCAGTGGGTCTACTATTTTGTTTGCAAAGGATGTCTCGACGTGAATGGCATGAAGATGCTTCAGGAGACACACTACAATGAGATTATCGAGTTTCTGAGGTCATATCATCCACTGAAGGTGGCTGGTGTGGCCTTTGCTGTTATAGCCCTGTGTGGCGTTTTCGTGACGGTGAACGTGGCGTTCGGCTTCGACAGCATCGGAAATGGACTTTTATATGGAAATGCCGGAGGCTTTAATGCAGGGCTGTATGGATGGATTGCCACGGCGATAGCGGCCGGAATGACCGTCTTTATGACTGTCTACCTCTTCAAACAGCACCACGGACTGATGGTGCGCACGGGCGTTTTCAACCTTTACAACGTTGTGAAGGACTACGTGAGGAGCAACAGCAGCTATGCTGCCGACACCGAACAGCGCATGAGTCGCCTGTCCGTGACACCGCTTGGTGAGCCATACGGCAAGCCATCCACGGTGGTAATGGTTATCGGCGAGTCGGCATCGCGCGACTATATGAGTGCGTTTTCCGAAACCGACAAGGACACAACGCCGTGGATGAAGGCCATGACGGCCGACGAACAGCACTGCGTAGCATTCCCGAACGCTTACAGTTGCGACATACAGACGGTGCCGTCGTTAGAGCGCGCACTGACGGAATACAACCAATATGACGGCGGACAGTTCCACACGTCATGCTCGATAGTGGACATCGCGCACAAGATGGGATGGCGCGTGCATTGGTACAGCAACCAGGGACACCTCGGTGCGGCCGACACGCCTATCACTCTCGTGGCAGATACGGCCGATGTGGCAAAGTGGACGCATCAGGAACTGAACAAGATTCAGTATGACGAGAACCTTATCGGCTTCCTCGATGAAATCGATTCTAATCAAAACAACCTCGTGGTACTGCATCTGAAAGGCAGCCACTTCAACTTCGAGAACCGCTTTCCTGCAAAGGAACGCCTTTGGGGAAAGGCCGGTGATGACGATGATATAACCAATTATGAGAACTCCATACGCTACACCGACGGCGTGCTGAGCCGTTTCTTCGACTACTGCCGCAGCCGATTGAATATGCAGGCGATGGTGTATTTCTCCGACCACGGCTGCGTTCCCGACCGCCACCGACTGCCCAACTTCGGCGGTTTCGGCGACACCCGCATCCCATTGTGGATATGGATGAGCGATGAGTATGCCGAGAAGCATCCAAAACGGGCAACATCTCTCAAAGCCAACCGCGACGCATATTGGACCAACGATCTTGCTTACGAGTTGATGTGCGGCGTGATGGACATTGAAAGCGACAACTTCCGGGAATGCAACTCGCTTGCCTCGGCAACGTATAAGCATACCCGCAACACGCTGACGACAATGAGCGGACAGGTCAAAATAGCCGAAGATAAATACAATCACATAAAGGAACAATAAGCAAAAAAGGCATGAAGATACTCTATAACATTATATATAATATATGGTATATGCTGTCGCTGCTGCCTATGAGGGTGCATTACGTGATGAGCGACATACTGTTTTTCATCATATTCCACATACTCCACTACCGCCGCCGCACGGTGTGGGTGAACCTCGTAACATCCTTTCCCGAACGCCCCGAGGATGAATTGCTCGAGATAGAGCGCCGTTTTTATCATTGGTTCTGCGACTATCTGGCCGAGACAGTGAAGCTGATGACCATCAGCCGCAAGGAACTGAAGAACCGAATGACGTTTAAGAACACGGAGCTGGTAGACAAATACGTGAATGAGGGACGCTCATGTGCGGTTTATCTCGGCCACTATTGCAACTGGGAACTCGTCACCTCGCTGCCCCTTTGGGTATCCGACAAGGCACAGTGCGGACAGATTTATCATCCGTTGGAGAACAAAATGTTCGACAAACTCTATCTGAAGCTGCGCCAACGCTTCGGTTCCGTTTGCATCCCCATGCAGGAAACGCTGCGCAAGATAGTTGGCTACAAGCGTGAGAACCGCCCCGTGGTGATTGGATACATCAGCGATCAGGTGCCGTTCTGGTGGAATATACATCACTGGTGCGACTTCCTGCATCACGACACGCCTGTGCTCAGCGGTACGGAGCGCATCGCCCGTCAGGCCAACCACGTAGTATTCTATCTCGACCTGACCCGAACCTCGCGCGGACATTACGAAGCCGAGTTCAAGCTCATTACCGATGAGCCGCAGAAAATGGCCGAGTTTGAAATAACAGACATCTACTTCCGTATGCTCGAACAGACCATCAACCGCCATCCCGAGTACTGGCTTTGGTCGCATAACCGATGGAAACGCACCCGCGAGAAGTTCAATTTGCGCTTCGAAGTGATAAACGGTAAGGTGCACGAGAAGGAGACGTATTAAATGTTTTGCAGTTGAAAGGGGGATAAGACGTGAGTCTTGTTTCCTTTTTTCTTTTGCCACAGCTTCTTGCCTGCAATCGATTGCGCAGAAAAATTACGTTTTTTGATATAAAACAAGTTATATATGTTTTTTATTATCATACCTTTGCATCCAGAAAGTTCTGATTCTCAGCCACAGCAATATACCGATAAGACAACAGGTATTGTGCCTGTAATGTGTGGCATTTATCTCGATAGGTATTAGTTTTATCATATTCTGTATTGAATTTGAGGGGGTGATATTTCATTCGGATAGATATGCGGATTTCTGCAGTTTGAGTTTCAGTAGTCTAAAATAAACAATTTTATAACCTAATCTTTTATAAATTTACAAACCATTTATGGAGAGATTTAAACATTTACTTTTTGTGGTGATGGCATTCCTTGTGTTTGCCACAACCAATGCTTTTGCGCAGTCGGATTTTAATGCAAATCGTACCGATTTCCGCGATGAAACAATTTACTTCGCGATGACTACGCGCTTCTATGATGGCGACCCAATGAACAATGTGTGCGGTTGGGACCAGCAGGCTACGCAGATAGCGCAGAACGACCCCGACTGGCGTGGCGACTTCAAGGGCCTTATCGACAAGCTCGATTACATCAAGGCGCTCGGCTTTACCGCCATCTGGATTACTCCAGTTGTGCAGAACGCTTCGGGAACCGACTTCCACGGCTACCACGCAATGGATATGTCGAGCGTTGACCTGCGCTACGAGAGCCGTACGAAATGGGGCTCATCGGAGGATGTTAAGTTTCAAGACCTTATCGACAAAGCTCACGCTAAGGGTCTGAAGATTATCCTCGACGTAGTGCTTCAGCATACGGGAAACTTCGGAGAGGTTAACCTCAACCCGCTGTTCACACGCAGCCAGAACATTAAAGACCAGGCTTCAGTGTCTGCTTGCTTGATTCCTAACTCTGAACGTTTGAGTAATAATTACTTCGATCAGGCCCCGAAACTACAGTATGAAGAGCGTTTCAAGTATTTCAAGAATCCGGAATATGACAAGCATAACTACTATCATCACTACGGAACAGGTTGGAACTGGGACTTGCCAAACCGTTGGTGGGGACAGATTGCAGGCGATTGCGTAGACCTGAACACAGAGAACGATGCTGTGGCTGAGTATGTAGTGAAGTGCTACGGCGAGTTTATCAAGATGGGTGTCGATGGTTTCCGTATCGACACATCAGGACATATCTCTCCGGTTACGTTTAATGCGCAGTTCATTCCGCAGTTCAAGGCTCTCGGAGAGCAGTATAAGGACAAGCGTCTGAACGGCTGTCCGTTCTATATGTTCGGCGAGGTGTGTGCGCGTTACCAGGGGTCTGTTGTTTATCGTGACCAACCCAACCTCTCTTGCTACTTCTATACATGGAAGTCAGACCAAAGCCTTATTGATGAGTTTAACAGGCAAAGCTCACCGGAATGGTGGGATACTCAGACGCTGCCGGAAGGCCACGACACTCCCGTTGGTCCTATGGCGGTTTGCGAAAAGGACACAAAAGACAAGGCGCGCAGCAACAATGCATTGCTTCAGAACGGCGCTTGGCACGAGCCGGACTACTCTCAGGCTTCTGGTCTCAATATCATCGACTTCCCCGTACACTACTCTTTCAACAGCGTAGGAAGCACAATGGGTCTGTACAGCTAGGACAATTACTACAACGACGCAACATATAATGTCGTTTATGTAGACTCTCACGACTACGGTCCAGGCCCAAGCGACGGCACACGTTTCAACGGTGGTACGGCACAATGGGCTGAAAACCTCGCCTGGATGTTTACTTTCCGTGGTATTCCTTGTATCTATTACGGTAGTGAGGTGGAATTCAAGAAAGGTTGCAAGATTGATGCGGGTGGTACAGCAGACCCCGTTAAGAATACAGGTCGCGCATACTTCGGAAACTATCTTGAAGGAAACGTAAGCGCAACAGACTTCGGAACATATACAGCCGACGGTAACGTGGCGCAGACACTTAACGCTGACCTCGCACAACACATCATCCGACTGAATAAGATTCGCCAGGCAGTGCCGGCATTGCGTAAGGGACAGTACACCTTCGACGGCTGCAAGGCCAACGGCGGATGGGCTTTCAAGCGCGCATACAAGGACGAGAGCTACGCACTCGTAGCAGTAAACGGTGGCGCAACATTCGATAATGTGCCTGCGGGAACATACGTTGACCTCGTTACAGGAAAGCAATACACAGGTGGCGGTTCTATCACCGTTGTCGCTCCGAATAACAAAGGACAGCTCCGCGTGCTCGTGAAAGACTGGAAGGGCGGCAAGGTAGGTGATGACGGTAAGTTCATCTATGCTTCCTCACCAGTGGCTCATGGCGGCAGCGTTACATTCGACGACCCGGGTACTAAGCAATACTACACCGCTAAGGATGCTCCCGGCAAGCCGGCTGTTACATTCAATCCTGCCGGTGGAGCTTTCAAGACCGAAAAGATCACCGTTACCGCGACCCTCAACGAGGCTGCAACAAGCGGTTGGTATAAAGTAGGTGAGGACGGAGAGAAGAAAGAACTCGTCGGCGCAGAAGCTTCTTCAACATTCACTATCGGCGACGGCATGAGCTTCGGCGAGACCGTTACAGTCTACTACGGTGCTACTGACGGTACAGCGGAGACCTCCGGCAAGGCTACTTACAAGAAGGTTGACCCAAATGCGACTATCACCATCTACGTAAAGGCTTCTTCTGCTCCTTACCTCTACGCATGGGCAGGTGATAATAAACTGAATGGCGCATGGCCGGGCAAGCAGATGTCGAACAAGACTACCGTAAACGGCGAAGAATACTACTGTCAGGCGTTTGCCGACGTTGAAAGCTTAAATGTTATCTTCAACAATGGAACCTCAACCTCTAAGACTGATGACATCGAGGGAATAGACGCTGACGCTTACTTCACATACGACGGCGGTACAGGCTATAAGGACATCACTGGCGAGATTTCTCTCGACCCGACTAATGTTACAGTAAAGGCTGACAAAGCTTCTGGCACATATTTCAAGAGTGTTGACGTAACTTTGAAGGCCTCGAAGAACGATGCTACTATCGTTTACACTACCAACGGCAGCGAGCCGACTGCAAGCAGCGACAAGGCTACGGGCAGCAAGAGCTTCACGTTCACACAGACTACGACGCTGAAAGCCGGTGCGCTTGTCGATGGTGTTGTGAAGAATGTCATATCAAACACTTACACCATCAGCAACGAACAGCCAAACGACGTGACTCTGTATTACGATAATGCCAACAACTGGAGCAATGTGTATTGCTACGCTTACGTGAATGACGGAGCGGTGAAGAATGCAGAATGGCCGGGCAAACCGATGACATACGATGCCACACTGACCATCAACGGCAAGACAGGATGGTGGGTTTACACTATGCCTGATAACCTGAAAGAGGCGCAGATAGTCGTCAACAATGGTGGTAATGGTGCGCAGTATCCGGGTGCCAATGTGCCAGGCGTGTTCATGGAAGGCAAGTCTAAGGTGCTTACAGGAACAACGTTGAGTGATTATATTCCGACCGGTATCGGCTCCGTTGTTACCACTCCTATTACAAACGTATTCCGTGTATATACGCTCGACGGCCGCGCAATCAACGGCGTGAAGTCAACAACAGACCTGCGCAAGGGCGTTTATATTGTCAACGGAAGAAAGCTCGTTGTAAGATAAGAATGTTGCATTTGTATATAAATAGCATATACATTATATAATATGGGAGATGTGTCTGTGTGCAGTTACTGCATACAGGCACATCTCCTTTTTTTCATTTAAAGTGCCTTCACGGCTTTGAAAGCCATGAGACGGCATAGAGACAAAGAAGTCATGGATTGTTTAAAACTTTAAGAAATAATAGATACTGATATGTTTGGAAAACTGAAACTGATGTCGGTTGCGACATTTTTGGCTTTCGTTTCGGGCGCGTTCGCTGCAGACAGGGAGCCTACGGGTACGCTGCCCGTGGTGTATATAAACACGGAAGGCAGCAAACCTATAGTTGAGAAAGAAGAGAAGATACCGGCAACGATATGGATCGATGCTGCCGGTACGGACTATGCGAGTCTTGGAAGTGAGGCTGCGCCGGTAGCGTTCACCGTCAGCGGACGCGGCAACTACAGTTGGGTGGGATTCGACAAGAAGCCCTACAAGGTTAAGTTTGCATCGAAAACATCCGTTCTCGGTATGCCAAAGAGCAAGAATTTCGCCCTTCTGGCCCACGCCGACGACAATCTGGCGTTCCTCCGCAACGCCATGGGCTTCGAACTTAGCAAGCGGATGGGACTCTCATGGACTCCAACGCAGATTCCGGTGGAGCTGGTTCTGAACGGCGAATACCGCGGACTGTATTTCTTTGTGGAGACAATCAAGATTGACAAGAACCGCGTCAACATTGTGGAACAGGACGAACCGGCACCGGCAGGGGCTGACGTGACCGGCGGCTGGCTTGTGGAGATAGACAATTATGACAGCGACCCGCACGTGACGATAAACGAACCGGGCGAAGGTCCGATATGGTTTACGTATAAATCGCCCGAAGTTCTCTCGTCCGAACAGAAGACTTATCTCACCAAACAGTTGCAGGCCATCATGGATGCGATATACGTAGAGGATAAGAATTCCACCGAATGGGAAAAGTATATCGACATAGATGCCGCCGCACGCTACTATATCGTGCAGGAAATACTCGACGACTGCGAGTCGTATCACGGTAGTTGCTATCTGCATAAAGATCAGGGCGCGGACGCAAAGTGGAAGTTCGGACCGGTATGGGACTTTGGAAACGCCTATCAGCGTCCCTCGAAGGACTGGGTTTGGCCAGGCACCACGTTCCATCAGGTGTGGATTGGCGAGCTGTGCAAGTTCCCGCGGTTCATGGACAAGGTCCGCGAAGTGTGGAAAGAGTATGCCGAGAACAACGCCAACTTCCAGAAAGGGTATGTCAATAACTACATAAACAGCATACGCGAGGCTGCCAAAGCCGATGCAGAACGGTGGCCCCAATATGGCAACAGCGACCCCGACTCGCGCGCATCGACGTTCCTCGGCTTCATGAATAATTCCGTGAGCTGGCTCGGCGAGCGTCTCGGCACAGTCGTAGAACCTGCTCAGGCGATATATTTGAGGGGAGAATTCAATAAGTGGGGGCTGTCAAAGCAGATGCAGACCACCGATAACGTGACCTATACCATCTACATGGACGAGCTGACCGGTAAGTTTAAGTTTGCCACCGAGGACTGGGCGACCATCGATCTCGGTACTCTAGACGAAACGCCCGTGACTCCGGGGCAGCTCATCCAACTGACAGACATAGGCAAGAACATATCCCTTGCCAGTCCGTTGAAGGATTGCCGTCTCACTCTGAACATCAAGGACAAGACCCTCCTTATCGAGGACAATACGCTTGGCATAGGCGAGACGCTCGCCGACAAGGGCATAACGATAAGCGGAAGAACAATCAAATGCAGCGGTGCGATACGCGTATATGATGCCGCCGGCACTCTTGTTGTTTCAGGAGATGACTGCGTTACGGTGGCAAAACCGGGCTGTTATATCATTCAAACCCTTTCCGCCGACTCCTCAACTAAGAGAAGTAGCGTGATAACTGTCATCAAATAGGAATAAAATAAATAGTGATTAGAATATAAAGCCCCCTCTCGCTTGAAGTGCGAGAGGGGGCTTTTTGTGTTATGGGCTTTTACTTCACCTCCCAGATATCATTTGTCTCGAGCAACTCGGCGAAGTTGTGATACTTCTTCTTAGCCTTCACCTCCTCAATCTGCTCGTTTACGGCCGCGTCATACGTCGGAGCGTCAACGTCGCGGATTACTCCGAGAGCCACGGGGAAGCCATGCTCATTGTCCATCATGGCCAGCTTGAGCTGCAGGGTGTTGTCTTCAGAGTGCGCGTCATGCACGAGAATATCGTCGCGTGTGATGCCGTTCTCGCCTATCTTCACCACCTTCAGGCCGAACCCCTCCTGCATAATGCCGTACTCATCGTTCTCTCCGAAGATTAACGGCTCGCCGTGACGCACGTAGATGGCGTTCTTCTTGCGTCCCTCCTTGCTATATATAGGGTCGTAAGCGCCGTTGTTGAAGATGACGCAGTTCTGCAATATCTCGCACACCGCGGCTCCCTTATGACGGTAGGCCGCTTTCAGCACCTCCACGGTTTCCGGTCCGTCGGTAGCCACGGCACGTGCGAAGAAGTGTCCGCGCGCCCCGAAGCATAGCTCTGCCGGGCGGAACGGGTCCTCAACGGTGCCGTAAGGACTCGATTTCGACACGAATCCGCGTGGCGAGGTGGGGGAGTATTGCCCTTTTGTAAGACCGTAGATGCGGTTGTTCAGCAGTATCATGTTGATGTCGATATTGCGTCGCATGGCGTGGATGAAGTGGTTTCCGCCGATAGCCAGGCCGTCGCCATCGCCGCTAATCTGCCATACTGCAAGGTCAGGATTAGCCACTTTCAGTCCCGTAGCTATCGCCGCCGCACGTCCGTGTATGGTCTGCATGGCGTAAGTATTCATGTAATAAGGTAGGCGCGACGAGCATCCGATGCCCGAAATCACCGCCGTCTGATGTGGCGGAACGCCTATTTCCGCCATTGCCTTATGTAGAGAGGCGAGGAAAAAGTGGTCGCCACATCCCGGACACCACCGTGGTTGTCCTTTCTTGAAGTCGTTTGCTGTATATGTGTTCATTGGAGTGATTGTTTTTTTAAATTGGGCTAATTAGACTAATTGGACTAATTGGACTAATTGGACTAATTAGACTAATTGTAGGACCAATTAGCTCAATTAGACCAATAGTACTATTATCCCTGTCATTTAATAATTTTCGACTTGAAAGTCTGATCCTTGGGGCTTTCGTCTGAGTTTATTACCTTCTCAAAGCCCTTCACAAGGTCGGCCACCACGAACGGCTGACCCTTGACTTGGTTGTACTGATAGGGTGCGAAATTGTTCAGTCGGATGCGCAGCAGGGCCGCGAACTGACCGAGATTCTGCTCCGCCACTACCACCTTCTTGTAGCGGGTGAGTACCTCCGCAGTGTTCTTAGGCAGCGGATTGATGCAACTAAACTGCGCCAGTGCTACCTTATATCCCTTAGCACGCAGCTCCTCCATAGCCGAATACAGATGGCCGTAGGTACTGCCGAAGCCCACGATGAGCAGTTCCGCGTTGTCCTTGTCGCCCTGCACCTCAAGGTCGGGCACCGGAATGAGCTGCACCTTGTCGTAGCGCAGCCGGTTCATGCGGTCGTGGTTCTCCGGCTCCGTGCTTATCGCGCCCGTCTCACCGTCCTTCTCCAGTCCGCCCAGGATATGCGTGTAGCCCTCCTGTCCCGGCACCGCCCAATAGCGCACGTTTGTCTTCGGGTCGCGATGATAGGGCGAATACTTGTATTTCTGTTCCTTCGGCGCATAGTGAGGATGAATCTCAGGCAGCTCGTCCATAGTCGGGAGCTTCCACGCCGCCGAGCCGTTTGCTATGAAAGCGTCTGTCAGCAGCACCACCGGAGTGAGATGCTCGAGCGCAATCTTGCACGCCATATAAGCCGCGTCGAAGCAGTTTGTAGGGCTCGTGGCGGCTATCACGGGCATAGGACTCTCGCCGTTGCGTCCGTAGAGCACCTGCAACAGGTCGGTCTGCTCGCTCTTTGTGGGCAGACCCGTCGAAGGACCGCCTCGCTGAACGTCGATAATGACCAGCGGAAGCTCGTCAATCACTGCCAGATTTATCGTCTCTGATTTCAGGCAGATGCCCGGTCCTGATGTCGATGTCACGGCTAATGCGCCCGCGAAAGCGGCACCTACGGCACTTGCGCAGGCCGAGATTTCGTCCTCACACTGCACCGTTATCGCCCCGCACGACTTGTGTTTCGACAACTCGTGCAGTATGTCCGTAGCCGGAGTGATGGGGTATGAGCCGAGATAGAGCTTCAGTCCGGCCTTCTCCGCTGCCGCAATCAGACCGTAGACAGTGGCTTTGTTGCCCGTGATGTCCATATAGCGGCCCGGCGCGGCGTGCTTCGTCTCTATGCGGTATGTCGCCGGCACCGACGCGTGCACGTTGTGTCCGTAGTCATATCCGGCGCGCACCACCTTTATATTGTTCTCCGCTATCTGCGGCTTCTTGGCAAATTTCTCGCGCAGGAAGTTCTCCACTAAGCTCACCTCGCGGTTGAACAGCCAGCACACGATGCCCAGCGCGAACATATTGCGGCATTTCAGTACAGCCTTGTTGTCCATTCCGCACTCTGCCAGACAATCCTTCACCATCTTCGTTATCGGGCACGCTATCACCCTGTCGGGGTTGATGCCCATCTCCTCAAGGTAGTCGGCCGATGCGAACTGCGCCTTCTTCAGGTCGTTAGGTCCGAACGAATCCGTGTCGATGATTATCGTAGCCTGCGGCTTGGCATATTTGTATTGCGTTTTCAGTGCCGCCGCGTTCATCGCCACTAATACGTCGCAACTGTCGCCCGGCGTATAAACCCGTCCTGCACCGATATGCACCTGGAAACCGCTTACGCCCGTCAGCGAACCTTGTGGGGCGCGGATGTCGGCCGGATAGTCTGGGAACGTGGAAATGCCGTTGCCCACAGTTGCCGAGACCGTAGAAAAGATGTTTCCAGCGAGTTGCATTCCGTCTCCGGAATCACCTGAAAAGCGTATCACCACTTGTTCAAGTTCTTTTACTTCCAATTCTTCTGCCATATTTCAATGATAGTGTCTTGTTAATAAATCGTTTTTCAATCGTCTTGCATATTAGAGCCGCATCTGTGTGTCAGTAGGTTAACGGCATTAAGGATGCGACTTGATTGCAAAGGTGGCAATTATAATTGAAACGGCAAAGTTTTTTTATGAAAAAAATATAGTCATAATTTTTTTTGCAATGGGAACGTCGTCGTTTCCTTGTCATATAGCGAATGAAAAGTAATTCTGCCCGAAA
>ULVC01042233.1_pt1 | contig 49437 bp, 42 predicted proteins | sample 1958821 | NCBI WGS metagenome assembly ULVC01 (sample SAMEA4835769, study PRJEB28245) | human gut metagenome | biome: gut microbiome; material: fecal sample | place: Denmark | collected 2008 | reverse complement strand
AAGATAGTTTCATTTTTTACTATATTTGCAAAAAGACCTTTATTATTGAAGAACATAATACTTCCAATATATCAAAATGATGAGCAATATCAAAAACATTGCGAATTCTTTCGCTGAGGAATATTGTAGCGACGCAATCTATCCCTCACATTTGTTTAAAGCCATACTTCACAAGAGTATAGGTTTGGTTCATTTTATTGAGATTGATCTAGATAAAGACTATTACTATCTACAGGAATGGGCCGATATACAAATGCAACTTTCACCACGAGCTACAAGACCACAAAGGAATCTGGACTACTCCCAAGAGGCCAAGGCTGTCATGGAAGAAGCTGAAGTATATAAAGAGAAATTTGGATTTGCGGATTGTGAGCCAATATGCATACTGACGTCATTAGTTACACCAGGTGTAGGCTTTACATTTGATCAACTGAAAACATTGCCTCTTACTGTTTCTGAAATACAAGACAAAATAGGATTCCACTCATCTACAAATACAAACGAAAAAGCCAACAAAATCGGACAGGCCTCTTCAGGTAATGAAAAAGGACTTATTAGTAAATACTGTATAAACAAGATTAATGAGGCTCAGTCTGGTAAGCTTCCCATTGTAATAGGATTCGAAAATGAAATATCTGTAATTTTCGAAATCTTAGGACGCAAAACAAAGTCCAACCTTTTGATAACAGGCGAATCAGGAGTAGGAAAGACATCTCTCATCAATGCATTCGTTCAGCAACTATTCGAAGGGCATGTGCCGTCATTTCTAAGCAACGCTACTGCTTATGAACTGGATCTGGCAAGCCTCGGCGCAGACGCATCTTATAAAGGAGAAGTGGAAGACCGATTTAAAAATCTGTTACAAGAAATTAAAGAACAGCCTAATGCTATTTTGATTATTGAATCCATAGACAAGCTATTTGACAAACAGAACAGCCTGTATGGAGTCTCTTCTATTTTAAAACAGGAATTAAACAAAGGTGGCCTCCTGCTACTCTGCACCTCATCCATTGACGGATATACCAAGAACATTGAAACAGACAAGGAATTCGTCAACAAGCTCGAAAAGATTACACTCGAAGAGCCTAATACCGACTTGTGTCTCCGTATTCTGAAAGGAGCATTAGGCGCATATTCAGACTACCACCAACTGAGTGTAAACGAAGCTGTTATGATAGATGCCATCCGACTGGCTAAACGCTATCTGACTGAGAAAGCTTTACCAGATTCCGCTTTTGATCTGATAGACCGTACAATGGCACTGGTAAAAACAATGAATGACATGTCTGCCAATGACATCACCAACTTGCAAGCAGAGTTGGTCAAAGTGACAGAACAAATCGGTGTCAAAGAAAACAGCCAGATTATGACCGAGCTGGAGTGGCTGCATTACAAACTAGTCAATCAAATTAGTTGTATCTTGATGGCACAATTGGATGCAGACATTGAGTTCAGCAAAATAACTACTGCACAAGAACGAATTGATTACCTGAAAAAAGTTCTTGACCAACTCTCCCTAATGTGTCAGCAAAAACGTACCGAACTTGATAGTTCTGACTTATTTGCTATTGTGGCCAAACAGACAGGCATTCCTTTAGGAAAAGTCCAGGCGAAAGAACGTGACCGCCTTGTTAATGCAGAAACTATCCTGAAGAAACGGGTGGTCGGACAGGATCATGCAGTTAAAATCGTACTTGATGCCGTGTTCGAATCCCGTTCTGGTCTGAACAAGAAAGGTCAACCCATGGGATCCTTTTTCTTCCTTGGCCCAACCGGAACAGGTAAGACAGAATTGTCCAAAGCACTGGCTGCGTTCCTGTTTGAAGATGAATCCGCACTAATCCGTTTCGACATGTCGGAATTCAAGGAAGAACATTCCGTAGCACTGCTTTACGGAGCACCTCCGGGATACGTAGGTTATGAAGAAGGCGGCCTTCTGGTTAATAAAATTCGTCAGAAACCCTACTCCGTAGTATTGTTCGACGAAATTGAAAAGGCCCATAAGTCGGTGTTTGATTTATTCCTTCAAATTTTAGATGAAGGTAAGTTGCATGATCGTTTGGGACGTGTAGGTGATTTTTCAAACGCTTTGATACTATTCACTTCCAATATCGGCAGCCAGTTTATCGTTGACTCGTTCAACAAGGGAGTTATTCCTCAAAACAACGATTTAATGGACATCATGCAAAACTATTTCAGGCCAGAATTTCTCGGACGTCTGACAGAAATCGTACCCTTCTCACCGATTACAGAAGAAACCGTTACACGTATTTTTGACATACACCTGAAAGGACTGCTGAAACTATTGGAAGAGCAAGATATCAGGCTCAACATCAGTCAAGATGCCAAGCGAGATATCGCCATGATGGGGTTCAACCCACAATATGGTGCACGCCCCGTTATTGGTATCATCCGAAAAGAGCTCAGACATCCACTGTCCAAATTGATTATTTCCGGCAAAATCAAATCAGGAGATACTGTTGAAGTACGAATGAAAGAAGGAAAACCTGAGTTCATAACACTCTAAAATTCAATGAATATATAAAATCCATAAAATAATAACCTTAAAAAATGAGAACCTTATGGCAATGAAAGAAAATTTCATCTCAATGGCTCCAGATGAAGAATCCAATGCAAAAGTCACCCCCATTGATAACAACAAAACGTTGATGATTGACCAATACACATCAGACGCTGAACCTGGCAATCCAGAATTTGTAGAAGATATACAAAACATCAACGACGCATTTGCTCACTTCAAGCCGTCCGTCGAAGTAGACTTTGTGGACGAAGAAGGTGGTTCAATAAATGAAGTGCTCCATTTTAGTGAGCTTCGTGACTTTGAAGCCCAGGGAGGAAAAGGCAGACTTGTTGAAAACAGTCAGTTCCTTTCAAATGTAAAAAAGAAAATCGACACCAACAGCAAAATTCGTAAAAGCATCGAACAGAACAGAAAGCTAAGAGACATCTTGAAAGACAGCACCGCTAAAGAAGAGCTGAAAGAGATGCTGCAAGCCATGCTGGAAGAATTGGAAAATAATAAGTAAACCTCTAAATAATCAATATTATGCCAGAAGCAGAATTACAGAAAAGCAATATCGCATCACAGGGCGCTGGTGAAGTAAAGCAAGCCCAGCAACCGGCCCAAGCCAAAGATATATCCCAATTGTTATCCGCATTCGGTGGTTTCAATGCCATCCGTGGCTTTATGCCCGATGCCGACAACCTGAACCCGGCACGCAAAGCAGCTAAAGCCGTATTCCTGTCAGACAAACGCTTTCAGGATAAACGGGAAAACTTGATTAACGAGATTAAAGGTTGGCTGGAAATTTTGAATGAAGGTCATGAGAGCGCTACTGAATTTGTAGATGCCTGCAAAGCCAAAGAAGATAAATACACTAAAGTGCTTAGCCAGGGTATCACTGATGCTCTCTATGCAACAGCCAATCTGGAACGGTCTTATCGGGCTCTTGACAGTTTCTTCAAAAATGCCAATACCGACAAAGTGAAAAATCTGCGTATCATCAATGTATACAAAGATGATATTGCTGATAGCGATTCGGGATTTGCTCAAGAAGTAGATAACCTGTTGCGTAATGGTTTCGATCGCCTGAGCCTGAAAGACTGCTACAGCCTGATGGTTGTTCCAGGCAATGTATTCCAGGACAAACCGACTTTGCTGCAATGGGCTAAAATCGCTTTCAAATACAAAGTCATGCTGATTACAGACCACGCAGACGAATACTCATTCGATGACCTGCAAGCTAATACAGAAGGCTACCGCGATAGTGATATCGAATTGCAAAACGTCATCATGACCGCCAACTGGCTTGTAGGCCGTGACTCCGAAAAGCTGTCTGAAGACGAAAAAGAAAGCCCGGCATTCTACATCTGCAGTTCAGGTGCTTTGGCCGGAAAACTGTACGACGAGAGTGCCAACATGGCTCAAGGAGCCGGTGGCAAGAAATACGGTACGCTCAATGGTGTGAAAGGAGTAAAACTGGACTTACTGAAGTCTGAAATAGCTGCCCTGATGGACAACCAGGTCATTCCGATGGTATACTCTGAAGGACGTGTAATGGCTTTCAATAACACCACCCTCTATAACGGCGACAATACTTCCATGAAGGAATATCCAATTGTCCGCGTATTCGATTGGGTCAAGAAAGTTCTGATGAATTACGTACACGAAGTAGCTCTCGAAAACTGGGATCCTTATAATTCGCCCAAAAACCTGAAAGCAAAGATTCAGGCTTTTCTGAACGATTACAAGGGCTACGGCAATTTATTCCAGAATTATGAAATCAAGGAACCGACCCAGGATCCGATAACCAAGCGTATCACATGCGACATCAGCCTGACCCCTTTCTATTCAGCCAAAAATTTTATTATCAAAGTTTCTGCTGACAAGAAAGACAAAGATGCCCAGATGGCATAAATCCAACCCTATTCTATAAACCCAATATTTAAAAATGTAAGATTATGGCAAAGACACCTGTAAAATTAGAAGTTGACGGCTATAAGGAACGCGAAGTCATGATGGTTAAATACGAATTTGACCAGGCAACAGACGTAGAAGGCCAGATGTCAGGAATTCCCCGCGGCGGAAAAATCAACATCCGCGTAAAAGCGCTTAACGACGGTACCCCCGATTTACTGGCATGGATGGTTGAACGCAATCTGCCTAAAAACGGTGTAATCACTTTCCTGGAAACAAAAACCGGTAAGAACATGAAAACAATCAAGTTCACCAACGGTTATTGTGTAAACTTCGAGGAAAAATGGGAAGACAAGAAAGGTCATTTCGAAGAAATCGAAATCACATGTCAGAAAATTGAATTCGAGTCTGTTGTTTTCGAAAACGACTGGGCTTAAATCGGAAAAATGATGTCTAACAAAAAAACAGAAACAATATGGCAGAAAATATAACTCCGGTACAATTATCGGTAAAAGATTTCGAGACCCGTGAAGTCATGATGATTGACTATACATTCTCACAGACAACCGACCGTGAAGGCCAAATCTCCGGTATCCCCAGAGGCGGCCGTATCGACATCCGCGTAAAAGCAATGAACGACGGCAACAACCAGTTGTTGCAATGGATGCTGTCGCCCAACGATCCGCGTGACATCAAGATTACCTTCTACAACACCATCGACGGTTCTACCATGAAGGAATTGGAAGGCACCGGATGCTATTGCGTACACTACATGGAAAAATGGGAAGATGGCGAGGAACACTTCGAGCAACTGCAAATCGTTTGCCAGGAGCTGAAGAATGGTCCCGTTGCCTTCCAGAATCCTTGGAAATAAAGTATGTAGCCACCATAAGGCAAAGTATCCTATATCATCTCCCCGGCTAAAAGGGAACCGGGGAGATTAAATATTAATTCACCAAGTAACAAACATCCCGTTATGTCATTATTTGCAAAACTGTATTTGGGAGACAATGCCTCCGCCAACTATACCAAAGAGTATAAGGTGGTTCAGTGCGAGGTAAAAGTATCGAGGCATCACAACTCCTACACCCCCGACGGAAATCCACGGTGCGACCAGCTCATCCTGTCAGTCATAGCTCCCGACAAGGACGACCTCATGCTGTTTGAATGGTATATAGACCAGTCAACCCTTTCGGGTAAAGTTGTAATTGACCTGGCCAACCAATCCTCCAAATACGACATAACGACACGAACCTTAAAGTTTGAGGATGCCAAATGCTTTTCGATTGCCGAAACCTACAATATCAGCGACACCAACCGCCACATGCTCAAACTGGGCATTATGGCGAAGAAGCTGGAGATTGATGAGATTGAATTCCAATAATGCAAACCCTCAAATTAAAACCTTCTATGCAAAACATTTCAAACAACCTGAAAGCATCTTTCTATTTTGACGACATCCGTGAAACCAAAGTCAGAAGAGAGCAAGGCTTCACGCTGCAACAATTCCACTACGAATGTTCCAGAAAGAGAAATGACATAGGAATGCCCTATGGACCAACCCAGACTACCATCCTTCAGTTACAAATCAAATCCTTACCGGACAGGTACCTGAAAGAAATATACAAACGGCTGAACGAGTATACCGAGTCGTGCTTCTCAATTGTTTTCAACGCATCTTTCCGTACCGACGTAGGAGAAAACACGCTGAGCGACTACGACAGCGGACTGATTGTAACCGGCTATGCCATTAGTGTAGACGAAGCCTTTGGCGCTTCTCATCCTGAAACGGCAATTTTCCCTTCCGGTGAGAGGAAAAAAAATGCCGACCTGATGATGACCAGTATCAGGCTGCTGACCAAATCGATTACTTACATCGGCAGCGACAGTTATCAAAAGAAACTCTATATCAACTTCTAATATAAACAGTAGAACATCATGGCTTCCTATACTTTAACAATCTACGACATCCCTCAAGAAAATAAAAATATCGAATTGAGTTACAACTCAAACGACGGACGTTCAACAGGGTCTACGACCATCGAGAATACTACATGGACTTTTACGCTCCAGAATTTGGGCTACTCGAAAGCGATTTACAAACCGGGAGAACTTATCTTTAAGTTGCAATTAACAGGTTGCAGCGGTGTGAATGCTATTTACAACACATTCAAGGGGAAAAAAGTCGAATTGGTTTGCAAAGAGAACAACAGCACGAACAATATAGCAAAAGGATACTATATATTCGGCATACAAATCGAAAAGAAAAGGGAGGTTTTATACGTTATATTCCAAGCCTACGATCCGTTCAAATACCTCACACTGGATACCTATTGCAAGGCTTATACAGGTAAAAAATTCATTCAGGATATTTTTTGGAATACTGATTTATGGCCAAACAATCTTCCAAAAGCTATAAAAGAAACTCAATTTAAAAATATAGAAGAGCCAATATATACTAAAGCATCATTAGAACAAGACAAACTCAGTTTGGAAGTAAATAAACAAGCTTTAATTAAAATAAAAGAAGAAAAGGAAAAAGATAAAACTGAAGAAGAAAATAAGACAAATAGAGATAAGAAAAAAATCAAAGCCCTAAAAAATGAAATTGACGCCCTACAAAGGGAGATTGATGAAATCCAGGATAAAATTAAAGAAAAACAGGACGAAATTGACAAAATAACAACAACCGGAAAATCAATTTTCAATATAAAGCCTCTTTTTTTACATTATTGCCAGGGGATTGAATTTATCCAACCCTACCTCGTGCAATACAACGAAAGTTTCTTCGATTTCCTGGTCAGAGTCAGCAACCGATGCGGAGAATTTCTTTATTACGAGGATGGCTGTTTCAATATCGGATTGAATATTGAAACAGATAATACCGGTAGAATTACCTCCTCTCCAACAGCTATCACGGAGTATGTTTCTGTCAATTTTTCCAATGAAACAGCTACTGCGTGGCAAAAGGATTATCTTGGGAGCAGTCATCATAATTATTCACTCACGGATAATCACATGAAACGTTTCCCTTTATTGCAGGAAATACCACTTGATGAAAAAAAGCTAAAAAAAGAGTTTGGAGATTATACTCTTGAGCCACTAAAAAATGGTAAAATAAAGATAGAATATACAGAATATACAGATAAAGAATCAAGAAAAAAAATAAGTAAAGAGATAGTAAGGAGCAATTACGAAATTGTCCTGCCTTCTCAAAATTCTCACCTGGCCTCCGATGAGAACTTGGTTTCCCTTCCTCCTAAAGATAAATACACCAAATGGGAGGATTTTGCCTTGTGGCCGGGATGTTACCTTATCAACGTTTTTACGGATATTGTTAACTCGGCCAATATAGCAGAGGCTATCACAAATGTAATATTCAGTACGGGAGCAATCAGTGCGAGCAGTGCTTTATCTGCCCAATCAGCCAATGACAAATATAATGAGCAAAATTTCAAGAAAGGAACTTACATTAACGAAAGAAAAAACGGCGACCGCATCCATCCGTTCAGCACATCAGAGAGCATTAAAAACGCTTTGGAGAGTCACGTCACCTTCAGCTTGGAATTTTATGAAGTTGTCCACAAGGGAATAGAAGCAAACGAACGGTCACGCATCCAAATTGCACTGGGCGACTATTTCTATCCCCTCGCGCTGGGCAGCCTGATAGAACTGGACGGGCAAAAATACATCGTTGTCCAAATGAACGGTTGCGCCAACAGCGATGCGGAAACTCTCGACATCGAAGCCATCTTATACGAGGAGAATAAGCCTGTACTCCCCCCTGCCGCTCCTGTCAGCCCCATCCGTGAGGCCAAAGCCCAGCGGGCTTTCATCACGCACAATACGGATCCCTTGAAAATGAACCGTGTAAGGGTGCGCTATCCGTGGCAAGGCCAAACGGAAGACCCCACGCCATGGATACGCATTGCCCTGCCTATGGCTTCGGACGGCAGCGGTTTCAACTTCCTTCCCCAGATAGGCGACGAAGCCATCGTCAACTATGAGAACGGGAATATTGAGAAGCCTTACGTGGAAGGTATGCTCTACAAGAGAGCAGAGGCAGCAACAGAAGAAGAAAAAGAAAAAGCAGAAGAAGAGTCAACGGTGCCATACGCTTACAAACGGGACTATGCCCGCGTCATTTCGTCCGTAAACGGTCATTCCATCGTTTTCTCCGACCCACCAGCCTCTACAGATGCCATCATGGGAATATCGCCCGTATGGAAAACTATCAGAAGTTTTGCCCCGACAATTCTTAAAGGAGATCTCCCTGATAGTGTCAAGAAAGCAATGGGAGGCATCGAGTTTACAGACGAACACGGGCTGTACTCCATATCCATGTCGTCGGACAAACGTGCCATCTCCATCGACAGCCCTTTGGGCAAAATAGATATCAATGCCTTTACGGGAATCACCATCAGTGCGCCCAACGGGAATGTCCGTATCGAGGGAAAGAACATTGATATCGTGGCGGGTAATAACCTTTCCATTTCTTCGGGGAACAATATTGCATCCCACTTCTGGCATATGAAAGACAAGAAGTGGGAAGAAGGAGGGAAAGATTTTGGCAAGACGATGTTTACCGACGTCTTATCAAAAACAGAGGTTATTGACATGAATTTAATACGTACTGTAATCGAAACTATTTTACGTCCCTGTGGTGGTACCCTGCTTATCAAATCCAACAGGTACCTGTGTTTTGAAGCCGGCAAGGGAGAGGCTCAAATTGCCGGACGTCAAACAGTCAAACAATTAGGACTGAGAGCTACAATAGGGTACGCTTTAACACCAGACCAACTAAGAACGGTAACAATCCCATATCGAAATAATGTTGTGGCAACGAACAGAATACCAATGCATATAAACAATGTCACTCAAGCTATTCGAGCAGCAAAGGAAGCATTTGATACGATAAACGCCAAGATGTTAATTGCAAAATATACATATAATATCGCTTACGATGATTATACTAACACCAAAGTAGATGGGGATAATTTTGTAAATCCTAACCCTGAAAATTTTGACACTTTATACGCCCAAATCAATACCTTTAATGCATTGCAAACACAAAATGCACCACAAGCAGGTGATGTGAGTCACAATCGTTTTAATAGAATTAAAACTTGTGTAAACATTCTAAACGAAAATGCCCTATACATAAAAGACTATCAATTAACGCTAAACAAAATTTGGAATGATTTTACAAATGTTTATTTACAGGACAGCGTTGTACGAAAATTAATAACAGATGCCAATGCAGGAATTGAAAATACCCTTACAACCCTATTTACCCATTCCACTACCCAAAATTATTTGAACAATCATGGGCCGCAAAATTTAGACGTTAGCCAAACACGAGAACTTGTGTATAAAATTCTACAATTATTAATTACCCGTCAGACCACAGCGGAAACCAAAGACAGTACCATAAGCTTAGGGCAATCACCTCCACCATACGATACAGCAGGATGGTGCAATTGGATCAAAAATAATTTAACGTATGAAAACGGAGCTCCTGTTCAACTCAGAAAGCGAGATAATGCTAGATTGGGGATTATGAAATCGAAGCTTTTAGGACTTCATAAACTGGATGGTATGCTCGACCAATATATATGGGATACCAATGAAGATGCTGGGAAAATTTTATTTTCCGACCAGGAAGGTGAAACCCTTAATTTCCAGAACAAAGAAATCCATTATTACAAAAAAGCAGGAACTGACCCTCTCACTAAATTAAAAGACATACTCGGGCACATATAATAAAAACGATATCAAGCATGAGAACAATCGCAGAACAATTCAAATACTGGCAAGAGGCTCTGGACGATTTCCAAAAAAACGTGGAAAAAGATTTGGATGAAATCCGACGCTATAAAAGCGAAGTCCAGCAGATGAAAATCGACCTGATAGATCATCTGGAGAAAGGACGGTATGTCCGCGACGACCAGCGCGTCATCATCTCCGCTCCGGAAATCATCATCGGTAATGTAGATAAGAGCGGAACGCTGTGCGGCAGCCACTCGAAAATCATTCTCCGGGGAACAGACATCTGCCTGGACGGCATTGGCGCAGGCGCTTCCGGTGTGGGAAGCATTGTGAGCCGTGCCGCAAGCATCCGCCAAATCGCGGTAGATCCGGGAATGGACGGGCAGGAGAATGTGGCTAAAGATATTTCGGAGATTGTCTCGCAAGCCCGGAATGTCATCATCCGAAGCGAAAAGCAGGCTAATGATGTCTTTCCGACGTATGGTCTTAGCGGCACCGACGGCGGCATTACCCTCTCTACCGACGGACAAATCAGCCTGAACGCGACACTCCCCTGCGAAACGCTCAAAGAAAAGCTGGAACAAGAAGAGACAGCACTGACTACGCAAGCCAATGAACTCAAGAAGGAAGCGAGCCGGGCCAAGTCGGAAGTATCATCGCTCATCTCGCAAATCGACAAACTGTTCGACCAGGACCTTATGAACCTGGACGAAACAATGACCCGAACAAACTACATGGACATCGATGAGCTGCACGAGGAAATCCGGAACATTTCCGGCACCATCTACTCCGCAATGACCCGTTACTTCAACGTCCTCTCCCGCCTTGCCGAGAGCAACCGCCAATTGAACAGCATAAAGGAACAAAAAGAGGCAGCAGGCCAGTTGCAGTCTTCGTTCAAAGAGAAAAGTACTGATACCTCCATCTCGCTCCGCTCCGAAAATATCAGCCTCACCTCGACCGACGGCGACGGCAACCTGCGCACCAACGACGGTGCGGGTATCGGATTGGCTGGCAAGGAAATCAGCCTCACCTCCTACGGTAACGACAGCGCGCTGATCAAGGACAGCGGCATCTACATGGGCTCACAGGACGTGGAAATCAATACTGCCAACCCCAAGATAGCGGACAAGAATACTGACCTACCAGCCGAAGGCAGCGTGCGCGTCGTCTCGAAGGAAATCCAGGTAGAGGCTGTGGACTACGAGACGAAAGACGACAAGACCGAAGAAAAGAGCCTGACCAAGGAGGGTTCGTTCACCCTGCGCGCCGAGAAAATCAACCTCAACGCCACCGACACTGAAGGCAAGGCTACCGGAACGATTGCTGCCAACGCCAAGGCGGTGGAGGTGAAGGCAATGGATGTGGACAAGGAGAAGCGCACCGACAAGGAGCTGGCTGCAGGCAGCAGTCTGCTTCTGCTGGCAGAGAAGGTCTATGCGGGAGCAAAAGACAAGAAGGCACGGAGCAAGAGCGTACAGGTGGCCTCGGACAAGGTGGGCCTCTTTGGCGATACCACCGTCGAGTTGCAACAGGACGGCAAAGCCATTCTACAGTTGAGTGGCGGTGACGCCGCGCTCTCCGGCAGCAAGACGACCCTCTATGGTGAGACGACCTCGCAGGGCAAGACAACATTCAAGTCCGATGTCACTGCCGAAACAGTCGAGATGAAGAACCTGAAGGTTAATTCGTCGTTCAAGACCCCCTACACCACCGAAGGCATCTCTGTGCCCGGTACGCCATCCACCGCAAAGCTGGGTACGAAACTGAGTGAAGAAGAACTGAAATCGAACAACGGATAAAAACAGAAAGATTATGGCAAAATATGTTTGTATGGGTGCTACGCTGAAGTGCACGTTCGGTATGGCTCCCTCCTCACTAATGGTAACGGTCCCCCTGCGGCCAATGATTCAGAACAAGCCGAAAGCCACCATTATGGATTTCGCTCCGATGGTCAACATCCTGCCCTTCGGCATGTGCCAGTCGCTGAGCAACCCCATGGTGGCCTCTGCCACATCGGCTGCAATGGGTGTCCTGACACCCATGCCCTGCATCCCGGTAATCGTAGCTCCCTGGACACCGGGCGGCAAGCAACTGATTACCAACATGCCGGCCCTGCTGGACAACTGCAAGCTGATGTGCGCCTACGGCGGCAGCATCTCCATCAACATGCCCGGTCATACGTGTGATTCACAAGGGAAATAACAACCAACCTCTGAATTATACGAAACTTCACAGAATGACTGGGAACATTCATTAAATTAGCTAATATCAGCCAACTAATTCATATACAGAGTACGCGAATTAGTTGGCTTTTTCGTATTCCCCTATTCGTTCAGAAAAAATCATGCGGTCGTTGAGGTTGAATCGTGCGGTCGATTCTGCCCGATCGTGCAGTCATTGCGGCCAAATTGTGCAGTCGTTGCAACCTAATTATACGGTCGATACTGACTCTTATTCTTCACTGACAAACTGGCTCAAGTCCAACTTCGAGCTTTTGTCTTCGCCGCGTGCGGCCTGCCGTTCACTCTCGGCCTGTTCAGCCTCGGCCTTCTTTTTCAGATAGTCCTGATAAGCTTCCTCTATCTGTTTTTCTTTCTCCTCACGATAGGACTTGCATATATCTTTCATCTGATCATAAATCTTCTGGAGTTCCTCCTTCGCCTCATCTATTTCCTCAGGCTTGGCACTTGCCAATTGCTTGATAATCTTCGCTCCATATGCCGCATGAGTCGCATCGATTTTGGCCGTCATTTCCTCGTAAATGGCCTTTACATAATTCATCCCCACGTCATGACGATCATCGTTCACTTTGGGCATTGTACACAATACGTACCGGTCTTCTTCTCCATCCAACGAGTCCTCTTCTTCTCCATTCATCGACTTCTGTCCGATTTTATAGTCAGGATGTGCCTGAGCCACAGCCTTGCAGATGTCAAACAGGAAGTCCTGCTCCTTGGGAATCAAAGCAAACTGGTCGTCCTGGGGTATCGCCACATCGGCCACGTCCTCCAAGTTCATCCGCTCACCACCTACTTCCACTTCGACTGACAAAAGAGCAGCCGGTTCGGCCTTCACACCGAAGTGCATGAACTGGTAATTCATATACACCGCATATCCGTTCATTTTCTGCTGGGCTTCCTGCAACAGCTTATACACAGTTATTCTCATTTGTATTCCTTATGTTTATTATTTCAGTTTTAGTTTCACATTCACAATGTCATTCCCCCTCAGGCGGACAAGCGTTTCAGCCGCCTTGCGCCCCTTGACCAACCGGACCCGATAAGTACGGCCGACAGGCAGATTACGAAGCACACAAGGCGCAGAACCAATCGCAAGTCCGTTCAGGAAGACAGTGGCATCCACTTCATCACACGACACGTTCAACAGTCCATAGTCAGCCAAAGGCGAAATCAGATTCAGTTCCACGCTCTTCCCCGCATCCACCCAGAAGAAATCGGTGCGTGAGTCCAGTCCCTCTTTCCTTGAACTGACAGCATAAAAACCAGGTGCCAGATTTCCTCGCCATTCACCTTGTCCCACCCGCTCGCGGTTGAGCCAGATTTCGGTGTCGGCATCGAAGGCGGTAATATGTACGTCGGCCCATTGTCCTGACTGTTCCTGAAGGCCGTCCGAAGCCATAGAATCAGCCAAAACCTCATCCGGAAATCCAGACATTTCTATGGACTGTCCCAACTGTGGGAACGGACGCAATTCGATGCCATGCAAATCAACCACCTTGCGCTCAGCGTTCGCCAGCTCCAGCCACTGCTCGTAGTAGAGCGAATCACCCTGGTTGACGGTCAGGCGATATCGCCCGGGCATCAGACGGGAGGTTTCGACACGCTGCAGCCCCAACGAATCCCCGTCCAGACAGATACGCGCATCGGGCCAATCGGTTTCCACAGTCAGATAGGCGTAAAAGGGCTGCAATACGTAACGCTTCTCGAAACGGACAATATCTGTCAGTTCGATGGTATCATTCAAGGTCTGATAGAAGGGTGACTCAATACGGCAGACATGCCGGCCCAATGGTAAATAGAGAGAAAGATTTCCATCCAGAAGAGGATGGATAACGGTATCTACGTAAACGATGGCACGTTCGGGCACCGTCGAAATCAGCGCCCACTGCTTTTGCTGACGGAATTCTTTCTCCAGACTTTCAGTATGGAGATAAGCATGATAGTGCTTCTTTTTTTTCAGTACACCATTGGGCACCTTCCAGGCCAGTTGCCCGTAGACAGGATGCTTGATAATGAGGGAACCTGTACGGTGAGGCAGTGCCAAGGTAACCATTCCCTCTCCTTCGGTTGCGGCTACGGGCGCATCTTCCACGAAGAACTGAAAACCTTTTTCATTAGTAAAAAAGTCGAGCAGGGCTTGCCGTTTATCGGTCGTGAAAGATGCCTTGTGCAGAAACGGCTTCTTATAGCGTCCGAAATCTTCTACGTGCATCCGCTGTGCCATAACGGGAAAAACCGCCATGCACCATAGTATTATGATCCACCCATATCTCATGCGTACTGTTTCTGAAATCATACCTTGCAAACATACGGAAAAATACTGGAATAATCGTTCCTCTTCTTCGATTTTCTTTACGAAATATCGGTAATAACTATTCTTTTCTCCGTTTTATCCTCCATCGTTTCTGAATGGCTGCAACCGGTTAAATATAAAAAAGAAAGCTTTTTACACGTTTTCTGCCAAATATTGTCTCAATCATTTGGGGGCTTTCCCGAATATTTGCTACATTTGAACAGCCAAACAACAGAAATCATCTTGCAATGAAAGAAAACGACCCGATACCGACCTTAGCTCCCACTTGGGGTGCGGACGTGTTTCCACTGCTTTCCTGGTTCAAGCAGGAGCGGTTGGAACGAGCCAATGTCATGGTAGTGGGTTGTGGTGCTCTCGGCAACGAAGTACTGAAGAATTTGGCTCTATTTGGCGTCGGTCACTTGGTCGTTGTAGACTTTGACACCATCGAACCATCAAACCTGACCCGTTCCATCCTCTTCAGCCAAGCAGACGCCGAAGCCCGTCGCCCCAAGGCAACCGTAACGGCCAAACGTATCCGCGAAATCAACCCTTCCATTCAAGTTCTGCCTTTGGAGTGTGACATCTGCCACGATATCGGACTAGGCCTGCTACGCCAGATGGATGTCGTTGTAGGTTGTGTAGACAACCGATGGGCACGCTACTGCCTGAACCGTCTTTGCATGCGGGTCGGTGTGCCCTGGGTAGACGGCGGCATAGACGGCCTGGAAGGCACAGCACGAGTATTTATGCCCGGCAAGAATTGCTACGCCTGCAACCTTGGTCCAGAAGCACTGAAAGACATGTCGTACCGTTTGTCATGCAGTGCATCCATCCAACGAAACGAACAGGCGAACCGTGTGCCGACTACACCTGTTATCGCCTCTATCATCGGTGCTGTAGAAGCACAGGAAGCCATCAAGCTGTTACATCCCGATGAACTGGCCAGTGGAGAACTAACCTCGCTATGCGGAAAGATGTTCTACTACGAAGGCCAACACCTGACTGCACGTATCGCAGGCTTTACGGGTTACGATGAAGAATGCCCCGTGCATGAACAATGGGAGCCAATAGAAAAAGCAGACCTCACAACAGACAGCCCGATTGGTGAAGCACTGGACAATCTGGCCGGGCAATTGGGATGCAACGATGTGGAAATTATCCTTAGAGACCACTGTTTTGTGGACTACCTGACCATACGGAAAGACGACCGAGAAGTAACCGTCATGCTGCCAGACTACGCCATTGCACAATTTCTGGAAGAAGAACCTACATTACGTCACCTTCCTTTCCACGCCTTCTATCAACATGAGATAAAAGCTATTGACAGTCACTTCCCTTATCGGGATCTGACACTCTCTCAAATCGGTATTCCACCGTGGAGCATACTGCACGTGCGGACAGAAAACGGCAACCGTTATGTGGAACTGGCCGATGAACGAAATTACTCAACCTTCTTATTTCAAAGCAGACAGGTATGATGAACGATCCAAAACCATTTGACATCAGCGCGGAGTTCCTCTTGAATTACCTCTTCCCTGATCATACAGATCAGTGGCAAGCGGAATATGCCGGCGCATTCTATCGAAACTATAGTCCGGATATTCTGTCGTTCGAAGAGGACAGACAAACGGTACGTCTGTCTCGCGACGGTTTTCTCCGGTTGCTTCCCCAAGGAATTATTGCCCCCGACAATATCCTGAAAGGCAAGGGCTTCGAACAGAAATACGAACAGCTCAAAAAGAAAGAGGAACTTCTGAAAGATCTCTTTAAGCCTGTAGATACCCTGAACTTCAGATTCCGCCTTCACATCGAGAAAGAAACATCACAACTGTCGAGCGAAAAACTGGCCCTGCTGCTTAAATATTATTTCGACTACGAACTGGAAAAGGAGAAAAACCCATACATCCGGAAAACAGCCCCACTGCTTCTCCTTGTCAGCCATTTGCGTGCTGACTTCAGCTTTTTACATACTCTGCTGAAATGCTTGTTTGGTTGCCCTGTGGAGATGACGACCGGCCGATATACATGGGACGAAGGAAACGAATATTCGCAACCTGCCATCACCTTCCAGCTGATTGTCCCAGATCTTACAACAGAGGCGTACAACCAGCTAAAACTGACCGTAGATCCGTTTGCCGATTTTATCCGCGAATGGTTCATTCCTTTCGACACGCATTGCGCCATTGTCATCAAACATCATAATCATCCCTTTGTTTTGGGAGATGCCCTGACACTGGATTATAATACAGAGACCCACGAACATTCATCAACCCAGCATATTGACACTAACAGGAACCCATTATGAACATTAACTCAAGAATAGACTGGAAAGCCGGCATGGCAATCTCCGCCCAAACTTTTCTGGAGCTGGACGAGAACCTGCGTCACAGACAACAAGCGGCAACCCGAGCCGTCAACGGAAATGAATTCGGCCTCATACCTTTCACTGAATTCATTACGCAAGGTGGCTTTGTCCGCAACAAACTGGAAATTGAGCACCTGTCCTGCATGGCCCTACTCCCCTCAGGGAAAATTCTGCACATTGACGAAAAAGTTGTAGTAACCATCCCGCTGGTATATGGAAACGAATACTACCTGGCCTGTAATTTCGGCGAAAAGGAACTGGAATTCGACGTAAAGGAAATACCCTTTGTACGACCGGAATACACATATGGCATCTATTCCCTGAGTGAGCTGGAGGGAACAGACTTCTTCCCGGTCATGAAGTTCAAAGTCAGCGACGGCATTTTTTCCATCGACGAATCTTACATTCCTCCTTGTCTATATCTATCGTCTGACAAACGCTTCCAACCATATGTGGAACAACTTACAAAGAAAGTCAGCTTACTGGCCGAACACCCAAATCTGGAGTCAGGAGAAGGGAAACGTGCTTTCCAGCGTTATGCCTTTCTGTTAAAAAGTTATGACACTCAAGGCCGGACACGCCCATTTATCCAGCTGACCTACGAAATAGTCCAGGCTGTAGACTTTTACATTGTCAGACCCAACACCGAAGCACCAGCAACCATCCCGGTTTATTCGGTATATGACATAGCCAACTGGCTGGATTGGCTGGACAGCTATCTGCATAACGCAGCAAACATTCTTGACAAAGTTGTTCTGGAAGACCATTCCATCAACTTTGACGAACTGAAAACACAGATCAAGGCGGAATTGTACGAACGATTGCGCCCTGAACTCCATGAACAGCTCTACACTGAACTCAAAGCCAAACTCTATGCTGAAATTTCCGAAGAACTGACTATCCGCCTGACTGACTATATCAATGGACAACTCAAAACCGAACTCCACAGCCTGTTGTCGGGAGAATTATCGGAAGAGCTGTACGAAAACCTGTACAAGAACCTGTATGAAAGCCTATACAATGCTCTATATGTACCAGTTGAAGAAGAGGAAGATGAATTTACACCACTAATTTAAAAAGTAAGTCATGAACGTTTTACTACCTTTGCAAGTAACAAATGGGCGTCTGGCCTACTCTCCCAATCCGTCAATGACCATCGACGCATTCATCGAACTGCTGCTGAGCACACCATGTGGAGGCTGTAGTGCAGACCCTGAGTTCGGATTCATATTCAATAATCTGAAATTCGAGATATTCAACGAAAAAGAAGGAGTCATTTATGACTCATCGCCACAAGACGACTCAACCTCAAGACTCTATGACAAAAAAGTTTCAGGGAACTCCAAAAACCTCAATACGTTTGCAGTAGATCTGAAAAAAGCCATCGAACAATACGAGAACAGACTGACTGAAGTTTCCGTTTCCATGACATACCTCAAAAGTCAAAAATTGATTCAAATCGTTGTTGAAGGCAGACTTGTGGAGACTAATGCTCCCTACAAGTACACGACCAGTATTAACCTGTGGAACTAATTTTCCTGAAGGGACTTCCAGACCATAATTTAAATAAGACAGAAATGAAACATACGATATTCAATACACGCCAAAGGGCAAAAGAAATTATCAAAGAAGCCATAGCCGTTTGGGAACAAAGTGCCAACAGTGAACACCTGGAAGGTATTGAGCAAGACCCGGTTTTTTCCCTGTTCCTGACAGCACTGGCATATCAGGCAAACGAAATTGACAACGAAATCGAGCAACTTAAGACCGAAATCCTTTATGAGCTTGAACAGATGCTTGTCCCCTATGAACGGACTCACGCACTTCCGGCAACGGCTGCCGTAGAAGTAACACCTAGTGAAAGCATTGTAACCCAGACGCTGGATCATCGAACAGTCTTCTCCCTTCAGGACACGCCGTTCACTTTTATTCCGCTTCTCAGTACACGTGTATTCAACAGCAAAATATCCTCAATAGTCCGTATGGACAACCGCCGCTGGAAAGTGGTTCTGCAATTCAAGGAACCAGTCAACAACCTGTCCGGTATGACCTTCCTGATTGGCAATCCTCATTTCCAGGATTTGAAAGTTTTTGCTAACGGACATCCGCTTCCACTCATCAAACCGTGGGATTACGCCGACCTGCCTTTGGACAGATGTTTCTCACTGGAGAACTTAATCTACAACCAATCGCCCATTTTCCAGCCACGCCACATCTGGTTTGACCTATTTGCCAGACAAAACGTACGGCTGTTTGCAATAGACACCTATAAGGCTCCGTCTGCCATGTCTCTACCGAACGAAAAGCTGGAGCTGGTTTTTGAATTCTTTGGTACTGACGACCAGTTCCTGTTCGACAAGGAACTGTTATCCTTGAACTGCACCATTCTGGCCAATGCTTCCATCGCATCTGCCACCCTCTCGTCCAGTTCCCCCATTACACGCCTAAACGGGCCAAATAATTTTTCCACCAACTGGCAATTCCTGCACTTGCTCCGACCTGAAGATACGCAAATGTTCAAAGAAGAACCCATTGAAATCCGCAAGATGACAGCCAGCCGTTTCAATCCAGAACATCTGGTCAAATTGGCCACTACGCTTATCAATCGCTTTTCCTCCGATTATTATGCCTTTCAAGGTATCGACTCCCTTCGAGAAGGCAACTTCATGGACAATTTCTACGTTCTGCTTAAAAAGATGTCGGAAGGATTGGCCAAGAGCCCGAACATTTATACACCGAATCTCTATCTGATGCTCAAGAACGGCAATGGCTTCCATCCCAAAGACAAAAGTCTCCACATAGATTATCTGGTCACCAACGGTAGTACTGTCAATGGCTTGCTGAACAAGAAAAGCCAGTTCAATCTTCTGGCAAATGGATATTTCACAAGCGTCAAATTGGTAGCCGAACCAATGCCCGGTTTTGACGAAGTACAAAACATAGATGCAGAAAACACACTTACACGCTATTACCTGACAACCAACGACCGAATTGTAACACCGGCTGATATCAAAATTTTATGTTATAACGAACTGGGTATCCGATTTGGCATTACGAACGACATGATAACAAGCATAAGAGTCAGAACCAGCCGCCGCACAGAACGCAACCATTGCGGACTGGAAACTCAGGTTTACATATCCCTGAAAAACGACCCTTACATCAAACGAAGTTTTCAGGAGAAAATACCGATGACAGAAATGTTGTTGCAAAAAATGATTGAAGTGAGAAGCACCAACATTCTTCCGGTTCAGGTCAGCATTGAGATCAACTAAGAAAGCAATCAGAAAAACTTCTGACAAACAGGACCGATGAAAACCTTTAATTTATTATTTTTGCAATCCAAACAAAAACATAACAATGGAAGATTTCTTTTTAGACATCGTATATAAAGACAAAAAAGTAAGGTTCCGCATCATGAACCCACAGGCTCCCTTAAGTACCCTGATGAATAATCTGCGTCATGCCATCGGAAAAGACGGACGGCTCATTTTCGACTTCCCATCCATAGACGCGACAGGTGCTCCCTTAGACTATTTTTTCGGAAAAGAAGATACTACGACTCATGAGACACGTGTGCTCAGACCGAGGATTGGGAAAACAGACCAGACATTGGCAGATTACAACGTCAACAATGGAGATACTGTTTTTTTAATTCCTGATCCTTTTCCCGGATAAATGATCATATACACTGACAGTATTCAACATGCGAACATATCCCATGAATTGGCAAGATTTTTCTTCTCAGCATTTGAATGGAAGAAACCGGAGACTGCTCCATGAATGGAGCCAGCTGGATCGTGCCCTTGAGCAACGAGATACAATTGAGTATCAGATTATGAGGCGTAATGAACAAGGGTTACCCACTATGTATCTGATAACCTACCATATCCACTCCATTTGCGGTGTCGAACAACTTGAACGGCTGAATGAGCCCGGCATTGCCAATAAGCCTATTTTCGCTTCAACCTTTCTCATGCGCATCTACCTGCCAGAAAATTACCCCTGCGTGGATGCACCTGCCGAATTTTATTTCTTGACATATGATAAGGAAGGACAAACAATCCCCCATCCGTGGCATCCCAACATCAGGTATTTCGGAAATTTCGCTGGGAGAGTATGTCTGAATAACCCTGACACCTATTCCAGTCTGGCCTGGTGCGTAGAACGTATCGGACACTATTTGACTTATGACCGCTATCATGCCATTCTAGAACCTCCCTACCCGGAAGATTTGAAAGTGGCAGAATGGGTGGTCAAACAAGGAGAACCTCAAGGATGGATTTATTTCAATCAGTAACCTGCTTTAAAATAAGGCAATAGAACAATTGTTTTTCAATTTAAATTCGTATTTTTGCTCATATATTTAAATGCTGAAACATGAAATCCCTGAATAATGTCATATATATCCTTATCCTATTTTGCTTCAGCAGTAACCTGAAAGCACAAACGGTCAAGCAAATTGAAGTAGCTGGAAATGCTCCATACGTAGATCATATCTCACTTATGCCGGGAACAACCGACATGGACCTTCTGGTAAAAATCAGCTTCAATGAACCTAACAACAGACTAACGGTTAACCTGATATCCTATCGGAAACTTTTCGTTTTCCAAGACAACGTACGCTACTCACATGCCGTCCGTTTCCATAAACTCCATCCCAACAGACTACCTTACGTAGTGGAATCGGACGAAAAGGCAAAATACAAGATGGCGAAATCCCTGAGAAAATCAATCAAGCCCAAAAGGAAACACATCTTCAAGCACTGGATTGAATATGAAGGACTCCAGCCACAGCCTACTGAATACAAAATGGTGAACGACTACATTGAACAAACATTTGACATCCTTTATCAATCAGCCGACATATCTATCACTCTTAGAGATATACTCGTCATGAGTGAACAGGCAAGTCAAAAGAAGATTACATATGATCTCTTCTTTCAAACAGACTTGAACCGCAAATACAATATTTCCATCAAAAGAGATCCTTGCTTCGGAAAGGAAAAAGAGATACAGGCTGCAGCCACTCAAGTAAAAAACATCAAAGCGGGATATATCACACTTTATCAGAAATTCGGCGCGCACTCTAACTTGAATAATCCTGAGGGAGCAAAAATATTTAATGAGATGAAAGCGCTCCTACTGAAACAATATCCCAAAATGGAAGAGACAAGCACTTGTCCGGACATCCAGTCAAACATAGAAACTTATAACTGTTACGTGGATACTATCCAAAATATGCGGTGTGACTTCCAAATCATAAAAGAAAAACAGACTGCAATGCTTGGCCTCAGTGCCGATTATATTTTGACAACAGCCAGAAAAATTGACAACTACACCAACAAATGGCTGCTCAGTTCAGACAACATTGAAAAAAAAGACTTAGAAGTAGCGTGCAAGCAAGCCATAGACTTGATTGAAACACACGTAGGACGAGCAACAGTAATAAATAATGAGCAACAGGCTGCACTCGGCATATTCAACAAAGCGAAAACTTATTTCCGCCAAACCTGTCAAAAGAAATAAAGCGTATGAAAGAATTGAGACATCACATCCAACTGTTATTCTGTCTATGCCTTTGGATGGCTCTGCCTTTTACTCAAGTCAGAGGACAGAATACATCAAATGAGTTTGTTGAAGAAATGCATCTGTTGGAAATCGAAAACCGTATGCTCAATTTTTATCAGGAACTGAAAAATATTTCTGCCAAAATTGGACAATATACATCGGACGAACTCACTGAGGTTGACAAAAAAGTAACAGCAATTGACACGAAATGGAATACTTACTATCAAGCACAGCAAATAATAATTGCCGAAGACGACTCTCTCCTTCAAATCGCAGCCAATTACCAATTAGCCAAACAGAACCTGCTGGATTCTATTGCCCTGCAAAAACATATCTTCAAAAGCCAGAAGGATTTTGCTGAAGCTGAAACTTTTTTTCAGACGCAGGACAATACTTACTCTCAACTTTATGAAACGGCATTTGAATACTCGCTGGTAAAAACACTGGCTACCGAACTCGAAAAAATAAAAGGAAAAGAGCAGTTGTTGTTCGCAGAAGTTCAAAACCACTATGACATTGCCAAGAGCCTGTCAGAAGAGTTCAGCAACTTTCTCCCTCGTTTCCAGCCGATAGAAGAAAAGTACATCGAGCTTAAAAATATTTCTGAGAAAATACAGGTCTTGGAATACAAACCTTGGCTACAGAGAATAAAAGACTATCTATATAGCCTGGCTGCAGTAGCCATAATATTACTATTTCTCAACATGCTGCAAGCCAAACTGAAAGCACTCAAGCAAGCACGAGAGAACGCAAAGAAACTCCGTGAAATGATGGATAAAGACAATAATGACTATCCTACTATTTAATAAAACTCTAATCTGAAAATAACCAGTAACAATGAACAGCCATCACACCATATCGTTTCTGTTAATATTGCTCCTAGCCTTATCGGGTTGCGAGCAATTTAACCCCAACAAAAAAGCATACAAAGAAAATTTGAACATCAATATCACAGATATAGAATTTGAGCCTGACTACAAACGCTTCCATCTGAATGTAGAGATAAACGACACCCTCACAGCACTGTTACTAAGTAGCAATGCCGACAGTATTCATTTCAAGACAGAAGAATTTCTGAAAGACAACAGCTACAATCTGAAAACCCAACCTCAACTGGAAAGTTACGAAAACCTCAGGCTGAAGGAAATTAAGGAACTAAAATTTGACGCACTTTTCCTAATTGACCTGACATTGGATTCCACAGCTGTCAATCAGCAATATCAGATTGTAAGGAACTTAACAAAGCTCTTTGATTTGGATCATCTTCATGTGTCCTTCATGAAAAATAACGAGGTGAGCCCAACCATGATTGCAACAGATTATGTCATGGACAATTACTTTAAATATGAACCAGGAGAAAAACACCTCTATCGTGCCATTTCTTCCAAAATAGAAGAATTCAAAAAAGATTCTTCTGAATATGTCGGGAAAGATAAAGAAAATCTATCCACAGACCTTCTTATGCCGGCACGAAAAATAATGTTTATTTTCTCTGATGGAAAGGTCTACAACCATAACCAACCTATTGATTCTAAACACTTCGAATTGCAACACCAGATTGTCCAACAAATAGATACAACGCAAGCATTGCCCATCTTCTATTTCAATCTGGAAAAAGGAAACGAAGATAATGCTTTAAGGGAAAAACAAGATATTTTAGACAAACAGACAGACGAAGAATCCCAAAACTTCTTGACGGCCATTTGCCACAAAAGTGGAGGTAAATTCATCAACACCTCTACCCAGCAATTAAAATTAAACGACATACTACATTTGTTTAATAACAATTATATCAACTACACCTTCAATTATGTAAATCCCGATTATAAGATTTACAGAGGAATGGAACGTAAACTTCAGATTACCTGCTACTCTGGTGACAGTTTAGTTGCTTCCGACTATATTCTCTACAATGTAGGAAGTATTTACAATCCTATCATCATAAATGGTTCAACAACACTTCAAACCATTCTTCAAGGCTGTTTCATTGGTATAATAACCATTCTCTTGCTTTATCTGATTTTTCAATTCATTTTGCCAGGTATCAACTATTGGTTATTCAAAAGAAAATACGTAACCCGATATACTGGTAAAAATATGAGTTACAACGGAATGTTGATTGAACAATCCTGCTATTTCTGCAAAGCTCCCTTTGTAGAAGGCGACGAAATCGTTGCAAAATGTCAACATGTACTTCATAAATCCTGTTGGGACGAAAACGAATATCAGTGTCCGGAATACGGAAGACATTGCAAGCAAGGAAGACACTACTACAACTGCAAAAACTTGTTTGACCCACACAATGCTTCGTTTTACCTCGCGTGGATCATAGCCGGAGCTTTTGCAGGCCTTATTGCCTGGATAAACTTTACAGCAAACGTTCATAACAACGAGAATCTATTATTAGTAAAACTTATATACATTATTTTTGGTGTAGATTCCGGTTCTCCACAAACAACTATGCTTGTAGAAGAATACGGCAGTCACCTTCTGTTCCTTCCATTCTATGGTTTGAACATTGGCTTCTTTCTTACTTTCTCATTAAGTATTCTGACCAGCCATGGTCGTTGGCTATGGAAAAGGACATTACAAGTCATCGTCCGATCGCTCATTGGAGGATTTTTCAGCTATCTGTCCTTCTTTATAGGATGTATCATTTCTATAGCACTTAATTTCAAGGATAATTCCTTCCTTATCGATTGGATTCCATGGATGCTAAGCGGACTCGTCATCGCATCTGCAGTGGCCTATGGGACAGACATCAAATTAAAAAAAGCACTAATCGGCGCAGTTATCTCCATCATATTCGGACTGGGCTCCATGTATTTGTGGTCATTCTCATTCAACGCCCAGGTAGATACACATGAATTCCTGTTACTAAGTTACATGATTTACTGCATCGGTTTTGCCATCAGCGTAGCAGCTACCAGTCCAAAGTCAGAACGATACTTCCTCCGAGTAGAAGGACCTATCAAAGATATGGACATAGCAATCTACAAATGGATGAAAGCGCCTGAACAATCAAAAAAGATATTGATCGGTAAGTCGGTTAACTGTGACCTGCAAATGACATGGGATATCACCAGTCCCATTGCACCTGAACAAGCCGAAGTGAAAATGATCAATGGTTATCTTTATCTGACGGCACTAGAAGAAGGCATTCTATTCAACAAGAAGCCTCTAAAAACAAACATCAGAAAAAAACTTTATCATGGAACTAAGTTCGTCATAGGAAAAACAACATTCACCTATCTGGAAAAAGATCTTTAGTCTCCATTCCCATAAATTGGGTAAAGAAAAGGCTGTATCAAGAACCTGTAGTAATTAAAGAGACTTGATACAGCCTTTTTCCAGCAACATAGCTTACAAATTCCCGCCAAGATTCGCACGAATTTTTGTAGCTTTGCAGGCAAATTAAGAAGATATATTCATGTGTCAAAAAACAACAAAACATAAAATCATCACCTTTTCTGCATGGATTGCCGCACATATCACTCTCGTTGTAGTTCTAGTGACAATTGTTGCATTATTTTTCCCTTCTTCATTTGCCTGGATGAGTACCTCGTCTATCACTCCCATGTTGGGCGTGGTAATGTTCGGCATGGGACTTACACTTACTCCTTCCGACTTCAATCCGGTTTTACAGCATCCTAAAGACATCCTCGTCGGTGAACTGGCACAATTCCTCATCATGCCCTCCCTTGCGTGGATGCTCTGCAAATTATTGGCTTTGCCAGAAGAGCTTGCCCTTGGAGTAATCCTCGTAGGATGTTGTCCGGGAGGTACGGCAAGCAATGTCATCTGTTATCTGGCAAAGGGAGATGTCGCTCTGAGTGTTGCCATGACCGGAGTCTCCACATTGTTGGCTCCCATTGTCACACCAGCCCTTGTATGGTTGCTTGCCGGAAAGTCAGTCGAAGTAGACATTACAGGTATGTTTTTAAGTATCGTTCAAGTAGTGATAATGCCCATCGTACTTGGTTTTGCCGTCAATCATTATTTCAGGCAGACCACTCAACGTATAGTTCCGTTGCTGCCTATGTTTTCCACCCTGTCCATTGCTTTCATCATCGGGATCATTGTGGCACACAACTCCGCCAGCATCCTCGCGTGTAGCCTGATAGTAGCAGTAGCAGTTATTCTACATAATATTTTGGGTCTGGCCCTAGGCTATGGACTTTCTGCTTTAACTGGGAGCGAATCCCCTAAACGGTCAGCTATTGCCATAGAAGTAGGCATGCAGAATTCCGGACTGGCAACTTCACTTGCCGCTACTCACTTTGCCATGTTTCCCATGGCTGCCGTACCCGGAGCCATGTTTTCGGTATGGCACAACTTTTCAGGAAGTATCGCCGCACAAATTTTCAGGAGACAATCGGAGCAGAAAAATAAATAAAAAGATAATACGTAAACAAGGTATGCAATATTGAAAATAGCCCAAAAACAAGAACGTATCAAAATGTATATAAAAAGGCCCTCACTTTTACAAGCCGGGCCTTCATTATCAAGTATCTCAACTATTATATTATTCAGCTTTTCCCAAAAGGACTTCCTCACCCTGGACAAACGTAATATCACGAGGAATACCAGCCCCATTGATTCTGTCAAGATCGGCCTGAAGTGCAGGAGTAATTCCGCCATTCTCTGCTCTGTATTTCTTGGCAAATTCTACATTTCCATCACCTTGTGTCTGAAGTATCAATGCAGCCCATCCATTCATAGCTTCCTTAGCCTTCGTAAAATCAATTACATACTGGCCTTTCGCATCACGGGAAAATGCACCGGCTTTTTCCATATAGTTAAAACACATCATATTGGCTTTTCCGTGTGAAGAAGCTGCTCCAAAGCGAACAGAACGCAGGATACCTGCGATATAAGTAGTAATCGCATCCTCAGGTGTAATGTTCGTAATTTCACCCATTTCAATCAGTTTGGTCACCATGAACAGACCAAGAATATCTGCTTTAGCTTCTTCCCAGGAAGTCTTTTCTGTACCCATTACCGCATCTACGCTTTCATTGGTACGGATAGTTTGTTTCACACCCAGTCCATGTGCTACCTCATGGAAAGTCACATTCCAGAAAAACGCGTCGAAATTGAGGTATTTCTGCTGTTCGGGAGTTACGACAAGCTGTCCGATAGGCAACAAAATCTTGTCAAATTTAGCCTTCATGGAATTTCTCAACTGCAAACGGCGTGTACCTTTCAGAGCATGTACTCTTTCATCGTTTGGCAAGTTAATGGCAATTGTCTTACTTCCCGCATTACAATCGCCGGCATAATACACCGCATCATACACATTCAAGTCGGACGATGTACCGGGTACAAATGTTTTATATTCCGGCGGACAGGGCAGTTCTTTCTGGAGAGTTGGAAGCATGGCAACAAACTTGGCAAGATCCTTGCTTCTGGCCTCATCCTTCAGCAAGATAAATGACTCGTATGATGCCTTGGTCTCACGGAATTTATCATCGTAGGTTTCAATAGGTCCTGCCACAAAATCAACCTTGCTATCCTTCATGTCCATCCACGCCAGATCACTATCTAAATAATCATCCGTCTTGAATGCTTCAATACGTTTTTCAAGATAGTTTTTCAGACCCGGATCTTCTGCCAGAGTAACCGCTTTTTCCAATAATGCACAGATTTGTTCAATTTCCGGAGCATATGCCTCATGATACCAGACGCTTTTTAAAGAACCGTCATCATTGCGACGGATGACGGTATACCATGAGTCCTTATCGGCATCCTCAAATGCATTAAACTCTGCCTCTGTAATATCAAGCGGATAATAATTGCATACATCCGGTTTCTCACCATAACCAGCCAGGAAAGGTTTGTTGTCGTCCAAACGGTCCCAGGCTCCATATTGAATCATGGCAAACTGCTTCGCATAGCTGTCGGTAATGGTATCCAATTTACTCTTATCACCAAATGTCTGTTTCCAGAACAGGTCATCAGTAATTTTTCCCACCTGGAAAAATATTCTGACCAGTTCCTTTTCCTTGTCGCTCAAGTTATTCACAAGATCAGACTTCAGTTCAACGGAAGCATACTCCTCTACTTTTGCTTTCATCGGTGACTCCTGCTGCCGGCTGCTACATGAAAACAGAGTTGAAGCCACAACGGCACTTCCCAGCAAGGCTGCCGAAAGATTAATCATTTTTTTCCTCATAACTAACTGATTGTTTTGTTTGTTTGCGAAGATACGAAAAGTCTGTAATATCTCAGTTATTCAAAGATGTTGTTTTATTCTGCACGATGCATATAAAGATATCGGTTTATTTATTATCTTGCATCGAAAAATCACCACAACAATGAGAAATGAACCTTTACACTCCTGCCCCGAACTGATTGACTATATCAATAAAACAGGTTTTCTTCCTCTGTTAAGTATGGGTATTACCGGATGGTCAGCCGAAGAAGTCATGGATGAAGATTGTCAGTATACCCGTTTGCCCAATGGCGGATGGGAATGGCCGCTTTGGGAATGGAAAGGTTCCATCCTCCAGGAAAGCGGTTGTGCATACGGCAAATTTTTCAAAGGTAAAGCCGCATTCATCAGTCGCGAATGGTGGCCCGACTTCTGCAACTACCGGCGAAGTATTTTCCCTTATCCAGAAGCCGGAAGTATTGAAGAGAGTATTCTCGATGTACTGAAAAACGAGGGCAGTCTGATTACACGGGAACTACGTGCGGCATGCGGTTTTACGGGACCGAAAATGCGAAGCCGTTTCGATGCCTACCTCACCCGTTTGGAAATGGGTGGTTACATCGTTACGGAAAATTTTATTTACCCCCACGACCGACACGGACGAGAGTTTGGCTGGGGCTGGTCACTGCTCACCACGCCCGAACGTCTCTTTGGACGGGAGGCCTGCCACCCCGACCGCAGTCCGCAGGAATCACGCGAACGGATGCTCGGCCAGTTCCGGAAAATATTACCGGATGAATCGGAAACAACATTCAGCACCTTGCTAAAATAGGTCTACAAAAACATGGTCAGCAAGGGAATACTCAGCACAGAAAGCAATGTGGTAAGAAAAGTGCCTTCTGCCATAATAACCTCCCCTCTCTGATACTGAATGCAGAATAAAGTACCATATGAAGCAACAGGCATGGCTGCCAGTACAACGTTGATATTAGCTATGGTCTCATCGACCTGGCAAAGGCGTGAAAGATACAGAATAAGGAGCGGAACCAGCATCAGACGCAAGACCGACATCAGGTAGATAGCCGTATTGCCAAACATCCGCCGGATGGGCACACGGGCAATGGACGAGCCGATAATGAGCAGGGCTGCAGGGACGGTGACATTTCCTAACAGGATGAACGGAGTACTAATGACACGGGGAGGTACCCATCCGGTCACAACAATCAGAATGGAAAGATACGATGCAATCATGGCCGGACAGTACAAGGTACGCCAGTCAAAACGCATTTTCCCCTGACCACCTGAAATAAACAAAGTACCGAACACAAAAATCAGCAACGTACTGGGGAAATTAAGGATACTGGCATAAAATACGGCACTGGATCCGAAAATGGAAGCAACAATGGGATATCCGATAAAGCCCACATTGCCGAACGCCAGCATAAAGCTATAAATACCGCGATCGGAAGATTTGACTGGTAAATAGCGTGGAAGCAGGAAAGCTGCTCCGATTAGAAGTACGTAAGTAACAAAACCTACTATGAGCAAGGGGAGAATTAATTTTCTGTCGGGAAGAGTGTCACCCATGACTGACGAAAGTATCAGGCTGGGACACGTCACGTTAATGACCAGTCCAGAAAGTTTGCGGTCAAAATCCGCATCCATCATTTTCTTCTTACTCAGATAATAACCAATGATTACCAAAATAAACAGGATAATCATCTGTGTAACGATTGCATCCATTGTTTTTCCGCTTGCAAAAAAGTCGTGCAAAGATACGGATTATCGGATTTGAGTATTCACCTGCAAGGAAAATTCTCTAAAAAATCTGATTTTATCTTCCGTAATTATTGTTTCTGATGTCCAGCGTAACATCCATATAGGTTCGCTCACCTTCAATGTAGTCAGCATACAAGGTTTCTGCGTCCTTTCCCTTGAGGACACGGCATTTACCACACGATTCACAATCGTGCAGACATTTCCAGGCTTCCATCACAAATGCCCGGCGTTCTTCCTTGGTAGATTGTTCTATACGGGGAGGTATCATAGAACAAATATACGTTTTTTTCTTTACCGGGCAACCTGCAAATCTGAAAAACTCTTCATCAATCATCATATTCATCAATTTTTCATCATGATTCTATGAACCATTTGCCGGCTTTTAGTACATTTGCATCGTTTTAATTAACCATCTGTCTGGCTATTTCTTTCGAGAGGTAGCCTTGTTTATATAAAACAATTGAAAATACAAAGCAATGGAAACATTTTATGATGTAGTAGCTGGTGACCAGCTTGTATTGGTGGACTTCTTTGCCACCTGGTGCCAACCTTGTAAAATGATGCACCCGATTCTGAAACAGGTAAAAGATGTATTGGGCGAACGTATCCGTATCATCAAGATTGATGTGGACACACACAGTGCATTGTCTCAGAAATATCAGATTCAATCCGTCCCCACCCTTATGCTGTTCCGTAAAGGAGATGTGCTTTGGAGAACCAGCGGTGTCATGCAAAAGGCTGAACTGCTGAGTACGATTGATCCTTTCCTGAAATAGTCCAAGAATAAAATGACGAAAAAAGAAAAAGCCATTGCCTTTGCCTGGCAACATACGCTGCTCTTTATAGCCCTATATATTATGACTTTGGGTATTGCTGCCTGCGTAAAAAGTCTGTTGGGAGCAAGCGTTATCAGCGTATTGCCATACGTATTCCACGATGCAGGAATAGACGGAATGGTACCATCACTGAGTATCGGACAATATACTTTCATCATGAATGCCCTGCTGGTCGTAGGACAGATAGGAATACTTCGCCGACAGTTTGATCCGGTACAACTGTTCCAGTTACTCGTAGGTTTCGTGTTCGGCATGCTGATAGACCTGAACCTGTATCTCATTTCCTGGCTGGAACCTGTTTCCATATGGGAAAAAGCCATAGCCCAGTTAGCAGGATGCACCATTCTGGCGGCGGGTATCTCACTGGAGGTAAGATGCGGTAGTATAACCATGCCAGGAGAAGGCTTTCCCGTCGCTATCAGTAAAGTAACAGGCGTTGAGTTCCCGAAAGTCAAGATTGTTGTAGACATTTCACTCGTACTTCTCGGTCTCATTTTCAGCTATATATTCTTTGGGGAATGGCAATGGCATATTATCGGTGCAGGTACATTATTTGCTATGTACTATGTAGGATGGGCCGTACGCATAGCCAGTCATCACCTGAAGTGGTTCGATCATCTGCTCAGGTACCGTCCGGGATTCCGGAGATACATCTATGGTCTGGCCAGATATATTTACAGGAAGTAGAGAGTTGGGAATAATCTTCCACATATTTACGTTTGCCATTTAATAATTAATTTTGTGCCCCGTTACACAATTACATTTTCCAGCACATGAAAAAATTAAGTAAAAATGCCATTATCGGTTATCCTGCCGGAATTATTACCGGTATTACTTACGGATTAAATCCTCTATTTGCGGTTCCACTGATGAAGAATGGTGCCGCCACTGAGTCCATACTTTTTTTCCGCTACGCCTTTGCGGTACTTCTTCTGGGTCTGTTTTTAATGCTCCGCAAACAAAGTTTCCGGATCTCAGGAAAGCAAATAGGTGTATTGCTTGCACTCGGAGTTCTTTATACTTCAAGCAGCGTTTTTCTTTTCGAGGCCTATGAATACATCGCATCGGGACTGGCCACGACCCTGGTCTTTTTATATCCCGTCCTTGTGGCTATCATCATGGTATTCCTGAAAGTCGTCCCTTCCTGGCCTGTCTGGCTTGCCATTGCGGCAACCTTCGGAGGAGTGCTTGTAATGACACAAAGCGACGGTACACAGACCATCAACCCTGTCGGCGTATTGCTTTCAATTGCCTCGGCACTGGTATACGCACTCTTCATTGTCATCATCAACCGTAGCAAAGCCATTGCCGGCATCTCCAATTCATTGCTTACCTTCTATGCGCTTACGGTGGGAGCAATTGTGTTTCTCGGAAAAATCATCAGTTCCGACACCGCCATAACCGCCGGAATCACAACCGGAGCAGACTGGCTTAATCTCGTAGGACTTGCCCTGTTACCGACCATTGTTTCCACGGCTACTCTTGCCATTGCTTCCCGAAACATCGGAGCAACCAAGGCATCAGTCCTCGGCGTCTTCGAACCCATCACGGCCATTGTTGTCGGTACACTTATGTTCGGCGAACCGCTTACAACAAATATCATTGTCGGAATCTCCATCGCCATGGTAGCCGTCACATTCATGATTACCGTGACCAAGCGATAATGCATCTATAAATAAGCGAATGAACACATGAAAGATTTTGCGGCAATAGACTTCGAAACGGCCAACAACCAGCGCTCGTCCGTATGTTCAGTAGGTATAGTGGTTGTACGTAACGATGAAATCGTGGATACTTTTTATTCACTCATCAATCCGGAACCGAATTATTATTCCTACTGGTGCTCACAGGTACACGGGCTCACCCGTGAAGACACCGAAAACGCACCGGTGTTTCCTGATGTATGGAAGCAGATCGAACCCCTGATTGACGGTCTTCCGCTTGTGGCACATAACCGTCCTTTCGATGAAAGCTGCCTGAAAGCCGTTTTCCGCGTCTATCAGATGGACTACCCTGACTATGAATTCTACGATACCCTATGCGTATCGCGCAAAGTGTTTCCATACCTTCCCAACCATCAGTTGCACACCGTAGCCGCTGCCTGCGGATACCATCTGGAAAACCATCATCACGCACTGGCCGATGCAGAGGCCTGTGCGTGGATAGCAAGAGAAATATTATGAAAAACTTACTAAAAATACGATTCTGAACAACATGAAGATGATTTAGACCTTTTATTCTAAAATCATATCCACTAAATTTGCTTTGCATAAGTTTAAGAATTCATTATATGAAAAATAAAAATGTTAGTTAAAGAGTAAGTTTATTGAAATAGCTATGACAGACAACCATATATGATTTTTATATCTATAATGCTTTATGAAAGACACATTTACTATACAATTTCAATTATCAGTAGGATATATCAGCTATAAATTCATTAAAAATGCGAATAACACCTATAATATTATCCGCATTCAAAACCTATTTGATATCACGAAATTCAGAAAATGGGAGAATATCAGCAATAAAGAAGTGAAACATTTAATAGAAGTATTTGCAACAAAACAATCTATGTAAAAACTGCCGGGCATCCCATCATAAGACTACCCGGCAACCTATCAAAATTCCGGACAAAACAGTTTCTCTCTTTACCGCCCCGTGTCTCGCAAATATTGTGACACTTTTTTCATATAGTCAATACAGGCATCTGAATACCTATTACGACTTTTCCGATATAATCCTTGTGCATCAAGCAATTCCGACAAAGAAGTTACTCCTGACCTATAGTAATTGGATTGCATACGAAGATTCTCTTCTGATTCCTGAACTGCAGATTCTGCCAATACAATCTGTTTATATGACTCCGTCAGCTGATTCCAGCTTTGTTGCATTTTCAACTGCAATTTCTCGCTACCATCCTGTTGTTGACGTATTGCCTTCTTTTCCTCCAGTCTGGAACGTTTGAATTTATGGCTTCCACCCCACCAATCAGAAATGGGTACACTAACCGTAGCCATCATGAGCCAATGGTTACGACTCTTATCAAACATCAAATCCTCGTATGCATATGACACACCAACTCCCACTGTCGGAAGCTGTTCTCCCAAAGTTATTTTTCGCTTTAAACTCTGCGCCTGCACATTCTTTTCCAACAATTTATAGGTAGATAATGAAACCAAAGCAACCGAATGGTCAGTCAGATACTCACCGGGATTTTTTATGTTGGCATGTAATTCCGGCACTTCTATAAACTTGACTGAATCAAGAGGAATACCTATATATTGACACAAAGCCATGCAAGAAAGTTTCTTACCATTTTCCACCTGTAACCTTGTACTCTGCAACTCATTTTGTTTCAATTGCACAGTTAATAAATCGTTCTGAGTAGTAAGACCTGCTTTGACAGCAAGACTTACATCCTTATGCAGATTACTCAGCAACGTATCAAGAACATCCAGCGTTTTTTCCGCCTCTTTCAGGGAAACAATCTTCCAATAAAACTCTTCTGTTTCCAGTTCTACTTTATCCGCAGCCATATCAAGCTGTAAACGTGATGCTTCCAGTGCAGTTCGAGCCAGTTTATTGGAATTGACAATCTTTCCTCCAGCAAAAACAGGCTGCAAAGCAGATACTGTTACCAGATTTCCCTCTTCTAAAACTCCAATTTCTGTCGGAGTTTCTAACCCAAGAGATGGTATAGACGGTATGGTACCCTTTATCAGATTATCATCTGCCTTATAAGTGACAGCCTCAGCCGATACTTTAGGAAAATACTTAGTAAAAGCCTCCCTGCTCGTCTGTCTGGCAGCGTCTACATTCATTTTGCCTACCTGTATGTCAACATTATTTTTTAATGCCAACTCCTTGCAGTTTTCCAATGTCAGCATCCGTTTTTCCTGAGCAGGAACCTTTAATACGGTTCCTGCAAACAATATACTCAATAACAAAAATTTAGTCTTCATATTTCGCCTTGTATTATCATTGTTTTTCCAATTGGAGAATTCTCTTCCTTCTCTTACTGCTTCCACTAAATATCATCCAGTAACAGACAGGAAGAACCGTCAACAAAAACAGCATCGTAATCAATGTGCCAAAGAAGATTACCGTCCCCATGGGCATCCAAAGTCCGCTACCTCCCAAAATCATGGGAATCACTCCCATGGAGGCAGCTGCCGAAGTAAGAAATATGGGGCGCATACGACGGGAAGCCGAATAAAAAATGGCATCTTTCACACACAAGCCTTTATCTCTTAACTCCTCAGCATAATCTACCATAATAATTCCGTTACGGACAATGATACCCATAAGGCTTGTAATGCCCAATACACAAGTCACTCCGAAATCCAGTTGCATAATCCACAATCCCACAGCTGTTCCAAATACACATAGTCCCATACTGCCGAAAATAAGCAATGCAATGTTTATCCGGCGGAAGTGCGCCAGCAAAATAAAGAAGATCATGAATGCTGCAATCTGTAAAGCAGTCATAATGGTAGGCATATTATCTTGGTTCTCTTCCAATTCTCCACCATATTTAACTTTAATCCCAGCGGGTAAGTGCAAATCTTTAATCAGCTTATCTATTTTAGCATTTACTTCCAGAGTATTGTACCCCCTCACCGGCTCTCCCAATATAGTAATGAGGTTTATCCCATTCCGGCGCACTATCTGACCATCTTTCCAGACAGGAACTACATGAGCTATCTGCCTCAAAGGTACATGACTTACTCCACCATATACCGGAATCTGCTCATTCATCAGATCTGCATTATTTGACTTATCCGATCTGACACTCTTTACAACGACAGGGACATTATAGTCTCCCTCCCAGACATTAGCCAAAGGTAAACCATTACCATAACGCATGGCCAGAGTGGTTTCCAGCTGCATATTGTTGACACCAAGACGCGAAGCCTCATCCTCTTTAAGTCTCACTTCCGTACCAGAAAGCGGTTCGTTACGGTCAGTCCGTACATGCTGCATTTCAGGCATACGTTTCATCATAGCAGCCACTTGTTGCGCATAATATTTCAAAGAATCCAGATTATCTCCGCTCAACCTCACTTCAATGGGATAAGCAGCCATACTATATATCAGTTGCTTAAACTTGATAGTAGCCTCTGGAAAATAATTTGTATACCGGGGAGCCAGTTCATCCAGAATCTCAACCGTTTCTTTCACTCCTTTTGTATTCACGATAAACTGGGCAAAATTACTTCCCGGTATCTGAGGCGCATATGACGAATGAAACCTCGGAGAATTACACCCCTTGAATGAAGTAACAGATACGACTCGCTTATCCTGCCGGATAATATGCTCCAGACTGTCTGCCACCATAGCTGTTTTTTCAATGGAAGTTCCGGTCGGCAGATAGATTTCTACGGCAAATTGATTTCGATCGGCCGTTGGCAACATACTCTGGGGCTGATGAGCCAATATGACTCCTCCGACTACTATCGAGATAATTCCAATGGCTATCACCGTCTTAGGATAAGTAAAACACCAGACAAGAACCTTATCATAATAGCATTGTAAGGCATCAAGAAAGGAGAATTTTTTCTCAGTCTCCTGCTTTTTCACCATCGGTTTACGTATAAAATAGAACTGCATAAAAGGAACCAAAAGTACAGCCACTAACAAGGATATAGCCAAAATTAAAGTAATGGCCCAAGGAAAACTCAGCAGAAAATCGTGCACCAGCCCGACGGTTATCATCAGAAACGGGAAAAAGGTGATACTGATAGCTAGTGTGGCAGACAAAATGGACTTGAAAAAATGAATCGTACTTTCTATTGAAGCATGCCAGCGTGACATCCCCTCCGACAAACGTTCCAAATAGCTGTCAATAATCACAATTGAATTATCCACAATCATTCCCAAGGTAACAATCAAAGCAGCCAGGGTAACCGTGTTAAGTTCAACCCCAAATGCATGAAACAACCCTAAAGAGATAAAAATGGAGATGGGAATAGTAGAAGCAGCGACCAATGCCACCTTCATGGGTAAAAGCATCATTACCACTATGACCACAGCAATTATGGCAATCATCAGTTCACGCAGAAAATTCTGCACACTATCATCTACAACTACACTCTGATCAGTAATTCTGTAAATCCCTACATCCGAAGGCAAGGCCTTTTTATACTCATCCAAAGTCTTGTTCACTTCTTCTCCCATTTTAACAATATTCTGACCCTTTTTCATCTCCACACTAAGCAAGATACATTTCTTCCCGTTATTTGTAATATAACTGTCAAAAGGAGCATATTCCTTTTTCACATCGGCAATATCCTTCAATCGGATATTGTTCCCCAACGGATCAGTATATACGATGAACTGCTGGATATCATAGACCGTGCTCAAAGACTCTGCCACATAAATAGGATGAGTATAAGAATCGTCTTTTACCCTTCCACCTGAGGTCGTAAACCCTTTCGTAAACAGTTTGGCCGCCACCATCTGGTCATTAAGTGCATATTTCGACAATTTATCATGATTCAGTACCACCGAAATCTGTTCTTTCTGCATACCATATACACTCATCCGTCCCACACTTTTGACCATACGCAACCTGTCCTGCAAGCCATCCATATACTCCTTAAGTTCACGAAAAGTCTTGTCTTGGCTTTCCATAGTAATAAGCAACGCAGAAGTATCACCAAAATCATCCAGTACCTGCAAGGCAAGCACATTGGCTGGCAATTGAGACTTGAACGTGGAGATACCATGTTTAAGCTTACTCCAAAATTCATCTTTATTGCTCACCTCATCGTTCAATTCCACCTGAATATACACTATTCCATCCCGGTTAGTAGAAAAAGTCTTTTCTTTCTTCACCTCTTTATAACTGAAAATATAGCTCTCAAGAGACTTCGTCACCTGTTCCACCATTTCCTCTGAAGTGTTACCCGGCGCTACAGCCACCACCAGTCCCTGACGGACTGTAAAATCAGGGAACTCATTTTTCTTCATTTCGGGAAGGCTGTATATTCCCAGGGCAACCAGACAACACACCACCAGAATGATTATCTGGCGATAGTGCATTGCCCATTCCACAGCATTTCGTTTTTTCCGATTCATTTTAATTACAGATTAAAAATTGTACAATGAAACAATAGAGCCCTCACATACTTTATGCTGTCCGGATATTATAATTTCATCTCCATTTTCAATACCGGATTCAACAATCACCTCGTTGGAAGTATATTCACCACAAGTTATTATTCGCTTGCTGGCCTTTCCTTCCTGATTGACCCATACAAAAGTGAAGTTATTTTCATCAATCTGCACAATATCAGCCGGAAGCAAAATAACAGACTGCTGCCTGTTACTTCTTACACATACATCCGTTACCATTCCGGGCAACAACAGATGATCTGTGTTTTCTACTGCGATCTTCACTTCATACGAACGTGACAAAGGATTAGCTACAATACCCTTCTCTACAACCCGTCCCTCAAGATATAAATTACCCACTGCCGGCACACACACTATTGCTTCAGATCCAACATAAATATCAGCTATATCTCCTTCTGGAACAGAAACCTTAATTTTAACCTGTTGCATGGAAACAAGTTCTACCACTGGAATACCCGGTGCCACATTTTGGCCTATTTCCATTTTTTTTGCGGCAATAACTCCGTCAAATGGAGCAACCAGCTTACAATCCTCTAAATTCTTCCTGGCCACTTCCTCCATAGCTCTTGCCTGCTGAAGTTTGCTTTGCATATCCACCCATTTAATCTCCGGCAAACTTTTTTCCTCATACAAAACTTTCAGCCTGTCATACGCATCCTGAGCCTGATCCAATGAAGCTTTTGCTGCATTATAACTACTTTTTAAAGTTGTATCATCTATTGATGCAATCATCTGCCCCTTAGTCACGTGGTCTCCTGTTTTCACATACATTTTATGAACCATACCCGGAACAGAAAAACTCAAAGAAGCGCCACTGGATTCTTCCACCGTTCCCGAATATTTCTTTTCATCAGGCAACATACGGGAAGAAGCTTGTAATGTTTTGACTTTTACTGCATTATCACACGATGAATCATTATATGATTCTTCCTCACATCCTGCAACAATGATAGGTATGGCTAAAAAAGTAACTAAAAATTTGCTATCCATATATTTTGCTTTTAAAAATTATTGATAAAATGTTTCAATAGACTGTCTATGATTTTCGTCTGCAAATATCGGCCATAAGCAATCATGGAAAAAGGTCAATTTAAAGATGGAATTGTCCTTATTAATCAATAAAGTTGCATCGTGAAACTTTATCAGATATTTTTGTTCTCAAAACAGATTACAATGAAAAAAATAGAATCGATATCCATTCAAGAGCTCGATAATAAGCAACTAGTACAAAACAGATTGAAATCAGACATATTATTATCGGCCAATCTGGGATTTGACGACACATTATTCAAGCATCCGAGTCGAATGGATGCCTTTGCCGCCATTTTCTGTGTCAGCGGAAAAGCTGAAGCCCAGATAAATCTCAAAAAATACACCCTCGAGAGCGGGACCATAGCACTTCACGTTCCGGAAAACATTATTCAAATCAATTCCTGTGAGAATCTGATAGTATACCCTTTCATTATCTCATCCTCCTTCATACAGAAGTTACACATTGAGGCCAAAGATCTTATCAACCTGTATATGGCTGCTAAAACGATGCCGGTACTTAACCTGCAATATGCCGACATTCATATATTGGAAAAATACTATTATCTGATGGAAAGTATACTTCAGTCGGAAACCGATTATAAAAACAATATGACCATCGGGGTGACTACTTCCTTTTTATACAAGATATATGATATCCTGGTCAGAAAACTAAAGGAAAAAGAGTATGTAAGGAAAGTACCGGAACGTTGCGAAACGGTTTTCGAAGATTTCATCAAGGAATTAAACCTTTTCCACGGTACAGAACACTCTTTGTCTTTCTTTGCCGGAAGACTAAACTTCACCCCTAATTACCTTTCCTCCAGAGTAAAAGAATACAGTGGAAGAACAGCTACCGAATGGATTGAGGAATCAGTTATCCTTGAAGCCAAAACAATGCTCAAGCATACCAACCTGACGATCCAGGAAATTGCCTATAAGCTGAATTTCCCGACACAAACTTTTTTCGGGAAATACTTCAAACGGCTCACAGGACTTTCTCCCAAACAATACCGCACCTCCTGACATGTGGTTATTTTGTCTGACTCCCCTTATGGCTTTTCTGAATAAAACATATAACTTTGCCCATACAATCAATTCATAACGTGAAACCTATGCAGATCCTGCTCGCCATCGATTCCTTCAAGGGATGCCTTTCGTCAGAAGAAGTGGAAGCCGCCTTCTCGCAGGCCCTGACCGCCCGCGGGGCAAAAGTCCGTTCCCTCCCCATGTCCGACGGAGGCGAAGGGATGCTTCCGGCCTTTATCACCGCCCTTCACGGGCAATTGCTTGAAACGGAGGTACACGACCCGCTGATGCGTCCCATCACTGCCAGCTACGGCCTTACTCCCGACGGAACCGCCGTCATTGAAACCGCACAAGCCTGCGGACTGACCCGCCTTTCTGCCGAAGAGCGCAATCCGCTGGTTGCCACCACCTATGGTGTAGGAGAACTCGTTGCACACGCTTTCCTGCAGGGAGCACGCCGTTTCATCATCGGACTGGGTGGAAGCGGTACGAGCGATGCCGGGAAAGGTATGCTGCAGGGACTGACCGACTCTCTAGCTCCCGGTGGTATGACAGAAGATATTCTAAACGGTCCGTTGGCCGGATGCAGCTTCGTGCTGGCCAGCGATGTACGCAATCCGCTCTACGGACCGGAAGGAGCTGCCCATATTTTCGCCCCGCAAAAGGGAGCTACCCCGGAAATGGTGGAAGAACTCGACCGCCGTGCCCGCCAGTTTGCCGAAGAATCTGCCCGCCGCATGGGCAAGGATACTTCTTCCCGCCCCGGTGCCGGAGCAGCCGGAGGACTGGGATATGCATTTCTTCAATACCTTCAGGCCACCACACAATCAGGAGCCGATCTTCTGCTTGATCTGTCCGGTTTCGACCGCCTGCTGGCAGATACCGGCCTCGTAATTACCGGTGAAGGACATGCCGACCGCCAGACACTCATGGGCAAACTTCCCGAACGGGTCATGCGACGGGCACAGGCAAAGCTTGTTCCCACCTGGCTGGTAGCAGGAAAAGCCAGCGACACACAAGCCCTTCTCAATGCAGGATTCAGCCGGGTGGACAATCTTGCACCGGACAACATGCCTCTGGAAGAAGCCATCCGTCCGGAAGTCACCCGGGAAAATATCCGCCGGTGGGTAGAATCCGTATGGAATCAGCTGCCGACCATATGATACGCATTGACAACCTGGACGGGGAGACCATGCGATAGGCTTCCTGGAAACGGAGGAGTAAAGTCATAAAGTTCATAATTTCAAGAAAGGTTGCCGCTCATCCGTAATACAAATACATGGTTGTCCGATACTCTCACACGCCCCTTTAAAGTGTTCCATTCCGGATCCCGCGTATGCAAGATAGAAATCAGGCTTTTCGACAGGTATCTTTATTCCCATTAGTTCCACAGGTAACACTCCGCATTGTACTTTCATTGACAAAACTTCATCCATTTCCTGCACAAACTCACGATAACCTCTGGCACTCCCGATTGTATCCTCAAATTTAGCAATATGATCCAGAACTCCAGATTTTACACCTTGGCTAAAAATACCATTCCCTTTCAATCCCGTAGCACCCATCCCTTTCTTTAGTTCAATTACGGCCAACCGGAAATCCTTTCGAGGCTGTAGGGCAATGATATCAAAGCGGGGATGTAAATATTTCTCCGAATGATAGCTAACACTTTTATCATTCGTCACGGCAAACTCTATATCCAATACAATAAAATCGGTTTCTTCCATATGCCTGTTACATACCGATATCCTTTGTTGCAACAATCTCTCTTCATGCTTTATATCAGAATCATCCAACAATGCTCGGCTCCATTCATCCATTATCTTCGCGGCTTCCTTGAAATATTCTTCCGGAGTTTTCATTGCCAGTAACATATCCCTTTTTTCCTGAAGTTCCTCCCAAACCCTTTTTACTTCAGAAGGAGACAAACATTTTTCTGGGGAAATATTTCTTTTACGGAGTTCCTCCTGATCATTATCAAACATATATCTCATCCAGGTTCTCGGAATATTCTGATGCTCCTTTTTAGAATAAAAATAGTTATAATCAAGATTTAAAGCATTCCTCTTAATTTCCAATATCCGTCCCCCTTTATAATAGATATGCACACTATTTCCTCTCAGATGAACATCAAGTTTTTCATCTATTGGCACACTGGGATTATCTATTGTTGCATTTGCAAACTTAATGTACTTATCCCATCTGCTATCATTACTCCCAATATTAAGTTTTTCAAGGTTGCCTCGTTTTACATATGCCATAACTCTCACATTTTATGAAAAGACCGCAATTCTACCATTTCAGAAACTCTTCCAGCTGGCTAGCTATACCGGAAAACTCCTGATTCAAATCAAGCGTTCTTACCCGAATGTGGTTCTTACCAAACGAGGCTGATAAATCAGGAGTAATATCTTCATCTGTTTTAGCATACAAAAGTAATCCGCTTACATTCCCTGTATCTTTCACATCTAAATTCTTTACATAGGTAAATATCTGATATAAATTTGCTGAATGAATAGTCGGTTTATCAAAATGATACTGCATCGCATGACTATAATACTTGGTATCTATAACCAATGACTGATCCCCTCGATGCAAAACAATGTCACTCTGCATAGCAGGCAAAAGATCAATCACCATGGCATCTTTCGAATAAATATTCCATTCAATCCGATCTGGATTAGGCGATAATTCCCGATGATGCAAACGATAGTACTCCAACACAAATTTTTCAAACAAGCGACACATATGCTCGTCTGAAAAAGTCGCCATACGATATTTCCCTGTTTCTGTCGTCATAAGCATACCATCAATGATGAAATAGCACACATTCATCAGCATTCGGTACATCTGATTGTTCCGTTGATACACAAAGTCATTCCAACGAATATTCCGAACATCAATTTCATCAACACCCGAAAAGAAAGGTAACAACGTTCTCAGTTCTGCTTTTCGTACAGATGATACATTCCGTTCGTGACATAAAAGAGACAGTGTTGTCTTTAATACCCGGTTAAACAAATTGTTTTCTGACAAATCATCAAACTCACAACACAATACGTTACGACATCTAATCTGGTTGGCTATGGTTCCTCTTATATCCAAACGTCCTTTCAACAACGGTAAATCTTCCACCCGATTTATATACTCCCGGTGTAATCCATGTTTCAGCTGAGCAGACACACCTTTATACAGAATTTCCGCAAACAAATCCTGTATATGCTCAAACTCCTCATGTGCAATCTGCTCATAATTATTCTTTTTCAGCTCTTCGAAAGCATATGCCAACATGTAATACACATTGCGTATCCAAATATTCCGATCCTTAATCATGGAAAATACCATTCAACTTTTTCGACCATCTATCCACTTCCGTTCTGTTATCGAACCAATACTCCCGCAACATCGGAAGTATATCATAATTCACGATCTCCTTTAGCCACTCATCTGTCACTTCTCCCTTCGTACACAAATAACTATGTCCTATCTCAAATCCTTTCCCAAGCGAATCATCAGCAACAATCTGACGGTTCAGTTCTTTTATTTGTGCCACCAGCTCATTTAACCGCACATTGTCCTTTCCTTCCAGATAAGCTTTAAATCCTTCCGAATCAAAGCCGGGCGACATTTCAAAAAAGCTGAACCGACGACGCAATGCATAATCAATCAAAGCCAGACTTCGATCAGCCGTGTTCATCATACCGATAAGATACAGATTTCCCGGTACAGAGAATTTCTCATCTTTATAAGCCAGCGTCAATTTCTCACCCCGGTAATCTTTCTCTATCAGCATCAACAATTCCCCGAATATCTTTGACAAGTTACCCCGGTTGATTTCATCAATAATAAAGAAAAACTCCTTATCCGGATGATTAGCCGCAAGCATACAGAACTTATAAAATATACCTTTCTGTAACTCAAAGGCTCCTCCTACAGGTTTATACCCCATCACAAAGTCCTCATAAGAATAATTCTGGTGAAACTGAATTAAACATATCCGACTTTCATCTCTTTCACCCATCATAGCCTGTGCCAGACGCCGGGCACAGAACGTTTTCCCCACCCCCGGAGCTCCTTGAAGAATAACGTTCTTTTTAGTCCGAATCAGATGCCGTAAAGTGTCAAAATCCTTTTCGGCCATAAATACTTCTTTCAGGAAATCAGCTTTCGTATATTTCTCGATAGACCTTTCCGGATGAATACTATCATTTTCTTCCCGAATAAGATCCAATAAGGCCATATATTCCTTTTCTGTCAAATGAAAGAAGCTACCGTTCGGATTTACCAAGAATTCCATATTTGCAAGTTCCGGCATTGACTTAACTTCCGATAGATCCACAGGCGAAGCTAATGTCTCTATCTTCCGGAAACAAATTCTTTCACCATCACTTTCCTTTGAGATAACTGCCAATCCAGAAATCTGTTTGGTCGGATTTGCTTCATAACAAATCACCTTATCTCCTACTCGTGCATCCAGAAAATGCTGGAATACCCGTCGCTTATTCCCCGCTGTATTATAAAGAGTGTAGTCCTGTTCTTCACCGACCATCCAGCCTGTCATACTCCAGATTTTCGGATTGGCACATAGCCACCAATAATTAGAGGCCGTTTCAGGTTCCGTTCTACTTTCCAGCATCTTATTTAAATTTTCTACATAATTCGCATAAGACGTCACATTTGTCAACGTCTTCATTGCAAGAGGTTCCTTTAAAGTCCATTCCCCCACTTTGTCCCATTTTACACTTCTGACATGTCTGTATTCATCTCGGCTCTTGTCATATTCATAATCGCCTGTGACTATTCCCCGCCCGATAATACACCCCCGGCCTTTCTTGGCAAACACCACATCGCCTATATTCATTTCACTGGTAAATTCCCAGGTAGCCAGACTATCATTCCTGTAATCCTTTTCTTCGCCGTATAATTCCTTCATCCGGGTCCTCATATCTTCACGGGTCTCATACAAATCAAAATCACCCATATCATCCCAGCCTAGATACATCTTATTCTTGGCTACACACTCATCCCATTTACGGGCTCCTTCTCCAGGGGAATAAATCCAAGTTTGCACCTTCGTTCCTGGTTCTGGCAACATTTTCGGTTCCGGGTGATAATACCGACCAACAAAATACGCCAAATCCACAACAGCAGTTCTCAGATTTTTATCGGGATAACAATCTTCGGTCAAAACATTATCCAACATTTTTCTGATATCAGCATCCTTCTGCAACACCTTAGCAATCTCATCATATAATTTAAAGACCTCACTCACTTCCTCTGCTCCACTTCCCTTCTTAAGTACCATTGAAGGCATCAGCTCCCTCACCATTTTCCGTGCACAAGAATACTTATAGATATAATATTTATCCGGATATCGAAGCCAAAGGTATGTGGTAATTGCATTTAACGTCTGATAATGTTGCTTACCCTTCCCCCATAGCCTCAATAACTCATCTGCATTTTTTCGAAACTGATTTATCCGAAAGACAACATTCTGATTCTCATCAAATAGCTCTCTAAACATTTCGCGTACTTTTGTTTCATCTAACTCACAAAACTCTTCTAACATATTCCTCGGATAATTATTCATTGAAGTCAGCAAATTTTCCGTCTTACTTAATGCCTGTTTCAGCATACCCTTAAAATTAACAGCTTCAATGTCCCAGTAAGCAAGGAAACACCTTACAGCTTTCCATTTGTAAAGTTCAATAGAAAAATACTCTTTAAAATAGACTTTATACGCTTCAATGATTTTAGCAAGATTGCTTGAACTTATGTTTATCATAATTACTAGGCCTTTAATCCATTACTCTCAGAAATTCTCAAGTCAATATATTCTCCCGAAATTCAGGAACAAAGCAAGCTCCATTGATCTCCCAATAGCAGATTCAAGAAAAACATTCCAGATATACGGTGTAAAATATTCATGATTCAGAATCTATTTTTGCGAATATAAAGAATAAAAAGCAAATACCCAAACTATTTCTTCTTCTCCGGTTACATACTGGTAAAGAAAGACTTTTGTTGACATTCTAATTTTGCTTATTAAACGCCGATTCATAGCCATAGGAAAGACATATCACATTTGTCAGCCTTATGAACTCCATTTCAATTTGTCATTATGTTAATTCCACCCTTCTAAATATCCCCTATTCATAGAGCTTTATTACACATGTTACATATTTTGAATTCTCACAAGTCCGCGAAATATCATTCAGACATATAAAATACAAAATCCGCAACATGCAGATTACAAAAGCCTGCCTTATCAAAACCAGAACAATACATTTTCGCGTAAAAAGCAGAAACAGGAACACTGATTTGGAGTCTGTTTTTTCCCGCTTCCAGCTTTAAAATCCCTTTATTTCAGCTTCCCTCAAAAACGTCGAAGCGTTTTATCCAATATAACGAAAGAGTTATGTAAAACAATTAGGCGCATAGCCACATTTATCTCAGCGTTTTTCATCAAAAGATTCGGCTCGTTACGTTAATAAAGGACTATGATTTAACACAGGAAAAGATTATAACTGTCTTTTTCATCATTTCAAATAAAAGAGCATTAACCTTTTCATCCCGAACGAAGAATTCAAGAGAAATCAAAGTCAGCATTTTTACCTGCATCATCAAATAATGTCAAATTTTCGCTCTCATTTATAGCAAAATAACATTAGTATAACCAACTATTTCTATACTACTTTCAGATATCGCGGCATCACAGGTTTCTCCAGTTTTCAAGTGATGTTCACAGGAAAATCACCATGTGAGGAAACATAATCTACCAGACTATATTCGTCTTTCTTTAACATTGCTTGCTGATTTCAGAATTTCATGCTTCCCTTTTCTTAATCTCCTTCACCACTTCCACATCTGCCGGAAGCCACGCCACACGATCCAGTTCGTCCGCACCCAGCCAGGCGGCACTCTCATGCTCCTTCAGTACCAGACTGCCCGAAACTACGGTACACAGATAACAATGCATCGTAAGGTGGAACGAAGGATAATCACACTCCACCGTCGTGAGAAAGGCATCCACCCGGATATCCGTATCGAGTTCCTCACGGATTTCACGCATCAGAGCCTCTTCCCGGCTCTCACCCGGCTCCATCTTTCCACCGGGAAATTCCCAGTAGTCCTTAAACTCGCCGTAACCGCGCTGGGTAGCGAAATACTTCCCGTCGCGGCTCATCACCGCAGCTACAACTTCGACGCGTTTCCTCACCTCACGGCTTTCTCCTTCTCCCGCAATGCTCCAGAATGGGACAGACTTCGCATCGGCAAATTCCTTCATCCGCCAGGCTGACTCGAAACCGCTGGCCACAAAGTGCATGGGAACGAAAAGTCCGACCTGAAACCTGTCAAGAAACTGACGGGCTCCGCGGGTATATCCGTTGCCGATGCGGCCGTCCACGGGAAACATCACCACATCGAAACGGCCGGCAAGTTTACGGATATCTTTCAGCTCGCCCAGAAAACGCTTTTCTTCCCTGGCCGGATCAATATCAACGCCGAAATCGGGACTATAAACCAGCCCTCCCTGATAGTCGTCGGTCAGAAAACGGGCATACCAGTTGTTCAGGTCGCCGGCATGAAAAAGACGCATGCCGCCGGTTTCCACCACCCACGACACACCGCTATCGTTACTTCCCGTAGCTGTCACGCGGAGATGTTCGTCTTCCCACACAGCCCCCTTGCCCAGCCAGGCATCGGCCTCTTCCTTCCCGGCCCGTCGGTGCTTCAGAATGTCTTTCGAAAGAATGTAGCACACGTTTGCTTTCCGGATTCGCCAGGAAAAGATCTCCCGGTTGAAATGATCTTCGTGGAAATGGCTGGAAAAGACATACAGAGGCTTCGATGACTCCAGGTACCGGGACATGGCACCCGCCGGATCCATCCAGTAATCAAACACGAGAATGCAGCGGTCAGTCTCGAACACGAAACCGCTATGAAACAGATAGGTAAGTTGCATAAGCTGACTGTTTTTTTATTCTTCCATGCGTCCATATTTCATTTCTTCCCCCTGCTTGTCATATTGCTTGCGCTTACCCACAGGAGGATCTGTAAGCGTGATACGAACCACCGCCGTACGATGAAGACTCCGGCGAACCGCATCATCGAATGCATCCATGTGTTGCGGCAGGAAACGCTGGCTGATGATACGGAGAGCTTCAATCTTTTCCGCATCCCCGGTCACCAGTTCCGCTCTTCCGAACGCAATAGCCGAACGATACTGGAGGGTGAACGATCCGTCTTTGGGCCCTACCGTAGGAGCACACTTCGTTACGGCCGACAGACATACTTCCGGATGAACGGCAAGAGCATCCAGCTTGTCCCCTTCCGGAGCACAATGGAAATACCAGATGCGGCCGTCCGCACTTGCCAGTGAAAGAGGTACCCCATAAGCCGTTCCGTCAGGCCGGGTGAAACTGACCGTTATATAAGGAGCCTTGCGCATGACTTCCAGCGCCCAGGCACTGTCCATTTCTCTACTTACTTTTCGCATATCACCGTCTTTTGAGAGTTATTTTCCACAAAGGTACAATGCGGCCGGGAAAAATCATACAGAAGGGAAAGAAAACATGCAAGGGCAAATGAAACAAAGGAAAAGAAAAGTGCAGGAAGAAAACATGCAAGGGGAATTATATGTTTAATATTTTTATCATTCCATACAAAAGTCTTTCAAATATTTTCCCCAGCATTATCACCCCGACAAACCCTCACTCTTTCCAGTGTGACGTGACAATTGTGACAAATGACAATTACCTAAAAACAACAACACATCCACAGAAAA
>ULVC01054163.1_pt1 | contig 64749 bp, 52 predicted proteins | sample 1958821 | NCBI WGS metagenome assembly ULVC01 (sample SAMEA4835769, study PRJEB28245) | human gut metagenome | biome: gut microbiome; material: fecal sample | place: Denmark | collected 2008 | reverse complement strand
AGGGTCTCTTATGCCAAAGTGTGGGGAGAGCGAGCAAAGGACAAATCACAATACCTTTCCCAACTGCATACTGACTATTACAACAAGGTAGGGCATAAGTATGGCTTGGCAAGAGGCTTCTCCTATGATGAACTTTCAGAGGAAGAGAAGCGAGGACGCAAGCATAAAAACAAGGTGGTGCTTGAAGCGGAGCGTCAGGCGAAAGTCGCTCTTGACAAAGTGGAGAAATATGCAGTGCTTGCCACAATCGACAAGAAGGAGCTGACCATTCCTTTACTCAACATCAAGGCTCCTGTTCAAGAAGCGATGAATGCCGTAAAGAAAGAACTTGCCATCCCGATTCCTACTATTATCGGGCAAAAGGCGTGGCGTGAGGAGCGGACAACAAACATCAATGATGCTATCAAAGCTCTTGTAGCAGCCATCAATGCAGAACGTGACAAGCAGAATGAAGGTGTACGCAAGTCTGTCAACAAGACGTACACTTACTATATGCAGAACCTCAATAAGCAGATAGAGGAGAACAAGTCGCTTCGTGCCGAGAATGATGCGCTAAAGGCAGAAAACAACAAAGTCAAACAACACATCTCTCAACTTGACGAGAAGGCTGTGGAGCGAGTGACTACTCAACTTGTCTGTGCGAAGGAAGAACTCGCCAGTGCCAAAAGTTATAATACTACACTTATGGAAATGTACAATGATTTGACGGCTCGTTGGAATGCCATTTGGCAAGAGCCAGAAATGACAGACGCATGGAGACGAGTGGAAGCACGTAAGGAGAAAGAAACAAAAGAAAAGGCTCGGCAAGAAGCCGAAGCCAAACGTGAAAGCATGGCTCGGCAAAATAGATACATAGGAGTGCTTGACAAGTTCATCCATGAGGGACATGAAGCTTTATCATCCTTTGCAAAAACAGACAGAGTCAACTTCAACGAGAAAGAATCGGCTTCCATATACTATGGCATTATGGCATCTGCTGTAAAGCATAATATTGGATTGGACTTTAAAGCCTGTATAGAATCGGCAGCAAAAAGTTTCTTATCTGGTATGTCGTGGAAAGGTTTTACAGACTTCAAGCAGGAATGTGTCACTAATTGGACAAAACTATTCGCCACGAATGAAGTTCAATTCACAGACAACGCCATTGACAACTTTCTCGCTTTTGTTGACCATATGTCATGTAGTGCGGACACATACGTTTCGCTTGGTGGTTCAAATGGTTGTGCCGACCAACTTACGAATTGGGATGGAACACAAAAGGTGGGGCTGGGGAGCATTCTACAAAAGAAAGGAAAAAGGATATCACTGTAATTCAGAAGGACTATTTCTTGCCTGTGTTAGTTGTTTGTTTAGATTTTATACTGCAATATAAAATGGCAAAGAATAGGGATATGTTACCTATCTTTGCCATTCTTTAAGAGATTATCCAAAAATCTTTCTTAGAAGTATGCTTCCTATTTTCCTTTCAAGTCCACTTTTAGAAGTAGGAATGCCTGTTTTTCTGCTAAAGTTTTGTTTTGCTTGTGTAATTCCTAAGGCTCTTTTCCAAGAAAAAGAAAGCCCTGGTATTTTAACTGATGATTTATTTTTCATATTGCTATCAATTTTTATACAACATATTCTGTCCTACGAGCATCGGTTGGTTGAGACGATTTTACGATCTTCTGTTCTGATGGATTCTCCAGTTTCTGAAGTTCTGTCTCTTTCCACTTCTTTACAGCAGCCTCTGCAATTTCCCATTGAGCATCTTTCATTTCCGCAATAAGCTTTTTGCGAATATCTTGCTCCGCTTCTTTTTGTATGCGAAGTTGCTCTTCATGATTTTTTAACTCCATATCGTGCATATTACGAATACGGTCAAGATAAGTTGAGGATTCGAGATACTTTTTCATATCCTTCTCTTCTGCATAAATCATTCTATCATAAGCACCTATAGGCATTACAATTTTTACCACTGTAGGCAATAACTCTATAATGAAGAACAGCAAGCGAATCAGCCACAGAAAGTACCATTCGGTAGGCAAGTCAGTCGTTATATGTCCTGTTCCATTACAAGTTGTACATTGTACATCTTGCATGTATCCTGAAGAGTTAGCCTTTTTGATTTTTCCTTTACCATGACATGTGGCACAATCAATATTTTTTCTTCCGACAGCATACTCTAATATCTCGAAATTTTGAATGAAGTGATTGCCTTGTTTCATTGTCTCATCGTGAGCATTTACGAGAGAGTCTCTTTGTTGTATCAGAGCAGCACGTCTTGATTGGTCAGCAATTACTTGACTTTGGGTATTGTCCAATTCTTTGATTTTCTGTTTGACTTCTTCTTCCTTGTTAGAAATCTGTTCGTTTAAATCTGCGATGTTTTCGTAAATTGGCTTATTCCATTTTGCAACTTCTGATTTCATAATGGCAGAATATGAGTTGCGCTTCTTTTGCCATTCACCAATGCTATATCTTATGTTGCTTTTTTGCCATTGGTCTGCATGTGTAAGTTGATTCCTCAAACTGGCAATACGAGCATTCGCGGTTTTCTGACCATTATAAGCTTGCTTATATGCCGTAGTGTTAGGATTATTGAGTTTTGCTTTCTCTGCAGATAGTTCATGTTTTAAAGACTCGACATCTCCCTCCAAGGATTGTTTTTGACCGTCAAGTCTTTTCAAGCTGTTGTTTCCTTCGTCTATATGCTCTTGAGCCTCTTGACTCGCACGATTGGCTCTTGAATTTTTAGACAACATATTGGACTTGTTCTCGTTCCAAAGATACTCTTGTTCCGATATAAAATCCTCAAAAACGACAAGTTCCAATGGGATTGAAACCATAAATGCAATAATCAGTGCGAGTAAAGCACGTGATACGAATGGAACCACCCACCACGTTTTTGTTGTTTTCTCAGGATTCTTTTTCATAGTGATAACCAGACTTCTATCGATGCAAAAGATCAGAGTTGCCCAGACTATGCCAAAAGCCATAGCCCAACCGATTTTTCCTGAAGTTTCTGTTCCACTTTGTGTAAAGAACCATGCGGCAGAAGTTCCAGATAAAAATGCGATGAAAGAAGTCATGGCAATAGTAGCACCCATTGCTCCATACTTTTTATGGTCTGTTCTACATTTTTCCAATATAGGAATTTCTGCACCAGCAATAGTCCATAATATACGCTGAAAGGTATTTTTATTTTCCATTGTTATTTTTAATACTTATATAATGTTCGTATGTTTTTTGTATTTTTCCAATCTCTCTTACTGGTAGCCAATATGTAACACTTAGAAACACAATGGTCGAAATCGGCAACATCAATTTATTCATATCCAACAATATATACCAACTCAATATCTCAAACAACGAGTAGTCTAAACCGCAGAGAAGCATTAGTAATGTTGGTGTTGTCGACATTATCAGTAGAATGTATGCCAGCACATATACGCTTTGGGTATGATGTGCTTTAATAGACATTCTTGTAGCGTACATCATCAATATGATGTAGCATGTATTGACGAATATACTTGCAAATGCTATATAAGTCAGCCATCGGTAGCTTGTTGCATGGAATAGCAACCAACTTGCACCTAATGAAAACATAGCGACAATCAGCAATGCAAGGCGCAAACATCTCCAAATTGCCTTGGCTCCAGGAATTATTCCAATTAAAGTATTGTCCATTTTCTACTATGAAATTATTGATGTCAAAAACCTTTTTATTCGTTTTATTATAGAATTATTTGTAGTGGTCAGAGGGGAATTTAGCCACTCGTCTATAGCTATTTCATGAATGTTGGTGAGCATTTCTTTCATTCCCAAGCTGTAGAGGCCCCCATTGCTGAATGACGGAAACTCTGGCATGTTGTAATTAAGCCTTGGTATAGGTGTCACTGATATAGTTAATATTTCAGATGTAACATTTAGTCCATTTGTCGCCTCTAATCTATATGTTGTAGTTCTTGATGGTCGTAATTCAATAGAAGTCTTTTTAGTCACATCAATACCGTCAGGATATAACATCACCATTTGTGCATTTTGTACTTTCCATGAAAGTGTTATAGGAATACTCTCCATCGTTCTGTTTTTGTCAGAGGTAAAAGCATCTATATGTACGTCATCAACAACTGTTAAATTCAAATCCTTAGTAACAGATACTTTGGGATCTATAGAATAGCATATCAAAGTATACAATTCTCCAGATTTAGGAGCAACCTTGACTACCTTTTTTGTAGATACATCAATCTTTTCAGAAAGGTTGGACAACAAAAATGCTCTTTCTGAATTCTTGTAATCTATGTGTATGACAACTTTGTCTCCAACTTTGACCTTTCTATGCGAAGAAACGAATTTGACAATTTTAGGCAAAGGTATTGGTGACAATTTAACGACCTTTTTAGCACGCATATAATCATTAGAGGCAATAAGCATCAAGTCCTCATCACCTTTTACTTCATATTCGTATGAGTCATGGTTTGTAACATTCATGCCATTCAATGATATATGAGTGGCATTTGTTACATCCCACATAATGTCAACAAAGCTACCAATAGTATAGGTATCTGTCATAACAACCAAATCTTTTATAATTGGTTGCAATACATTTCCTTGTTTTGAAGCTTCCGAAAACTTATAACCGCAATGTCTGCAAAAATTTGCAGCTATCGGATTTTCTCTGCCACATTTTGGACACTTCTTAATGCTCATTTTTTCTTAATTTGTAATCCAACAATTGTTTGCCACAGTTTATACAATATTTTGTATTTTCGTTTACAGTAAAGAAAGCTCCACAGTTCATACAAATAGCTTTTTCTCCATAGGATACATCCAAATCTTTCAAACTTTCAATGAAGTCAAATGGAGCTAAATCAAGTATATCGTCCTGTTTCAAATACCATACAAGAATATCTACTAAAGATTTTAGTTGTTGAGACAAATTGCTTATGTCTTTGTATATACAGGAACCTGTTATATCTGCAAAATCGTCTTTTTGGAACAGGAGCCTTTCTGCATTTTCAATGTTGTACTTATCTGCCAATGTAGGCTCTTCAGAGATGGCCAATATGCTGATGTAAATGATTAGCTCTGAGAAATAATCTAATTTGCAGTTGGCATATTTGTTCGCTTTACGATTAGGGTGTTGGTAATCATCCTTTCCTTTGATGATGTCTCTTTCTTTTTCTAAAGAAGGTACAAACATAGAGTCATAATCAATAAGATAGATATTGCCATTACTGTCAACCAAAATGTTTCCATGTTGCAAATCTCCATGTGCGATGCTTTTCTCATGCAGTTTTTTACACATAGTTATGAAATCACCAGCCAATTTTTTTAGAATATCTTTGTCAGACTTGTGCTGATAGATATATTCATTGAGTTTTAGCCCCTCTATCCAGCGCATTCTTGTTGTTGGACAAAGACTGTTGTTTATGACCTGTATTCCTTCTGACTCAAAAGTGAAATCACAGAAATATGGTAGGGTTATTTTGCTGAATTCTTTAGACAATGTTTCCAATCTATGAGCGATGTTCTTTTCTGGTTGGTTTCTCCAACATCTAAAAGCCCACTTTTGCCCATCTACGTTAAAGACAAAAACAATGGCGAAACCGCCACTATAGTGAATAGGGCGGTTTCTAAGATCTTTCTCTAAAATGCCATTTTGGAGAAACTTGTCTTTTACAAGTTGTGGAACTTGTACGCTATTTATGATGTCACAGTCTTCTATCATTCCACTCTACCATTTACTTGTCACTTTTACAACGTCAGCCTTTTCGTATGAAGGTTTTTGCTTATATCCATTGTCTCCCCATAATTCGCTTAAACTTTCCGCTATGGATTTCTTATTTATTTCCAAAGGCGTTATATCATCGATGGAGTTACATTGTAAGGCATCCCTCATTTGACTTACCAAATCTGAGCATGAGTCAATGGAATCCAATACCTCAAAAATGGGACTTTCACCTTTAGAGTTTATGTCATCGGCACTAAACAGAAGAGTATCTGTATCTCTAACTTTTAAATCTTGCCATAACTGAGGTAATTCGGTTAATGCAACGATAGATGTATATATGACCATCTCTGAAAAATAGTCTGCTTTTGGTGTAAGATATTTGTTGGTCCATCTCGCAGGATGCTGGTAACCCGGAAGTCCACTAATTTCATCCGTCCAACCTTCAAGTTTTGGCACGTACATTGAGTCATAATCTACAAGAACTAAACCTCCATCAGATTTGACCATAATGTTCCCATGTTGCAAATCACCATGTGAAACTGAATGCTCATGAAGTTGCTGGGTCATACTTAGAAAATTGTTAGCTAATCGATAAAGAGAATCTGCGTCAAACAGATGTTCCTCTATGTAACCTTTTAAAGGCTTTGCTTCAACCCAGTCCATTATAACTATTGGTTGTACTCCTAATGGGGTGGCAATACCATTCTCTGCATATTCGAACCCCACGAAGTAAGGCATATTAAGAGTATGCAATGAAGACGAAATTATTTTTGTCCGCTCTTTTGCTCCTTCCAAATTTGCATGCCAGCATCTTACCGCATATTTCTTTCCAGAGACTATATAAGGAAAAACGATACAATACCCTCCAGCATACTTTATAGGTTTGCCGTTATACATTTCTGGTCTTCCACCAGCTAATTGTGACGCTTTTACAAGGCTACCTACAACTATCGAAGTAGAATAGTCTGAACAAGAAGGAAGTGAGAGCATTTTATTCTTCTATTAACATCCGAAAAGATTTGTCTATACATTCTTTACACTTATCTACTAATTCTTTACAGAAATTTCGTATTTCAGTGGTACCTATAGATGTGGCTCTCGTAGCCTGCTTTTTCTTCTTGGCAGGATATAAGTTGGTTCGTTTGGCATTGCCAATGATTGACTCACAACGATTGGAAGCAAATTCCTCTATGTCATTTTTCAACCTTTGTTTTTCTTCTTCTAAAGAATGTCGCTTTAGGGTTATTTCCTGATTGCTTGGAAAATTTGAACTGTCAGCCTTTTTCGACTCGCTTGATAGAACTACCATTGTCGAGCTTTCACTTGTTGACGTGGTAATGTTGTTATTTTCTGCTTGAGCAACTTCCTTTTCGATGAGTGATGTTATATCATCTTCTTGCTCTATATGGAAATCCATTGAGCCGTCAGGTTCAATAATACACAATGTGCTGTCATCATTATGAAGTCCTTTTTGTCTCCAATCATCTACCAAAGAACAATAATCTTCATGTCCCTTTAGCTCCAGAATTCTTGTTAACCATTGGCTACAATGCTCTTTATGATTAGAAAGAAATTCAGAGAACGGGTCTGAGACTAACAGTAAGCAATGCCCGTCAGATAAATTTCCTTTGAATTCTTCTATTTGTCCTCGACCTTCTTTGTTGGGGAAGCTCTCATAATAATCAGGATAACTATCGAAAGCTTTCTTTTCTGAGGTGAGTATTTTAATAGGTTCTTTTCCTGTTATGTCAACCTCAATAATGCAAGTATCGCCAAGAACGTGTCCGATCCATTTCTCGGCATCTATGAATTGTATGCCACATAGAGTTGCACCAGCTCCATTTTGTGCATCAATGCAGTTTTGAAGTCTCCAAGGATTCTTACCATTATGTATTTCCTCACTAATAAAATCTACTACTTTCTTTAGCCAATCATTGCATAATTCTTTTCTGTCTTCATTGGTGCAATGTCCATTTTTTGCATAGAAAGAAGATAGAATTTCTGCCCAATAGTCGGGAAAAACCGATTGTGACATGCCATCAGAAACGGCAATCGCATGATTGTCGCTATTGATGCAAAATCTATCTTGGCATTCAGAATAATGTTCTCTTAATTTATGAGTTATGAAAGCTCTTATTTTCATGTCCAAACTTTTTTATAGGCAACAAAATCCATGCTCATGAAAATTCACGAGCTATCATCTGTAATAACAGATAGAATGGATATTATTATCTGTCCCCTTGTCCCTTGCTGGAACCGAAGTCTATTAGACCAACAAGTTCAACCCCATCACACTGGCAGATAAGCCCTCTTGCTCCACTCTTGTAGGAAAAACCATTCTTTTCCGCAGCACCTTTGTATGAATCTGGTATTTCAGTAGAAATGTCATACAAGAACTTTCCCTCATCTGTGCTTATCTCTTCCTTTGAAGCAGGAAATAACGCTTTTGCTCCATTACCAATCATAGCATTGAAAATCTGTACCTTACCATCAGCTGTGTCAATAGCCTTAATTTGGTTCACGACCTCAATAGTTTGATTCTTGCATTCTTCTTCACCTTGATGATTAAAGTAAGGAACACCATCTGAAATATTTATAATAACAGGAGCAGGATTGTTTGGCTTGTCAGAAATCCATTTCTCAATAATCTCTTTCGCCATTTCAAAAGCCCCTTTCATGTTGGTAGCACCATCTTCTTTTATTGGTTCCACCCAAATAGGCATACTTTTGTCTATTTCCAAGATGCCACCAGCACCATCACTAATCTTTTGCTTGACCTTATCTACACGAATCGGGTTCTCGTCCAAGTCCTTCAAATAGCCAGCAATAAGGTCTTTCACCTTGTGATTATAACCAATAACACTTATAAAACAACGATTTTTAGGAGCCTTACCATCAAAATTCTTTTGGATAATGGTATCAATAACTCTATTGACGGCTTTTGTCGCAAAAGTTGTGCGAGTTTCTTTCTCGTTAGGGCTTTCCATCGGGAGAAGCATAGAACCTGATTGGTCGATTAGTATGACTAACAAACCTGGGGTTGCAGAACTCCACTGCATTTCATTATTCATATGCAAAACGAATAAAACCTGTAAGCTCCAGCAGGATTATTTGGATTATTGTTGTTGATACATAAGAAAAAAGCGCAGAGCCATTCTGTCACTCGTTCCACAATCCGTAGGCTCTCGCATTGCCCTGTAAGTCGAAACGAGCAACGCCGAAAGCCCCACGCCAGTGTAAGTATATAATCTATCCTCCCTACCAACGAATGCAAAATACATCCGAAGCTAATGAGGATGTATATAATACACCTCATGAGGCGTTCTGCATTGCTTTGTTTTTGACTTACAGTTGAACTTGCGAGATTCACGGACTGTCAAAACCAAAGCGTACAAAAACGCCTTTTACCATATGTATGTCTGCCCAACCTCTGCCCATCGGGACTTCCGGTATGGGTATAGACGTTACAAAGATAACACTTTTACCTTGAAAACCACTTTGCTTGGCTGGTAAAGTTTGATTTTAAGGCCTGATTTAACATTATTAAATATAAATATGTCAAAGAATCCACTTCCTCATGATTTTTCTTGCTAAAAAGTTTGTATTATCAATAATTATTCGTATCTTTGCAACACGAGAACCCGCCAAGCCTCTCAACGATGCTCAAATGTGCGGGTCGTTTTTGTTTTTATAGGTATATGGCAGCAAAAATTCCGTTTATAAAAACATATTCCACACCCCATGAGTTAGTGCAGCTACTCAAAACAAGAGGTATGGAGATAACCGATGAGGAAAAGGCTCAGCATTATCTTTCCCACATCGGTTACTATCGTTTGTCTGCCTATATGTACCCATTGCTTTCTATTCCCAAAGAGCAGCATTTATTCAAGCAAGGAGTAACTTTCGGTAAGGTGATGATGCTTTATCGCTTTGACAAGAAACTGCGCCTACTCCTGTTCAATGAGATTGAAAAGATAGAGGTCGCAGTGCGTTGCGCTATTGTCAACTTTGGAACGGAAATGACAGGCAACCCTTTTTGGATGACTGATGCCAACAATTTCTCAAATCCGTCCAAGTTCAATCGCTCTATACGTCTTATAGAAGATGAACTGAACCATACAAAAGAGGATTTCATCAACCATTTCAAAGAGACATATACCAATCAGTACCCACCTTCATGGATACTGACCGAGATATTGCCATTTGGTGTAATCACCAATATTTATTCCAACATCAAGAATAAGAAGATAAAGAAGCGTATTGCACAGTCTTTTGGCTTGCAAGTTGCACCTTTTGAATCTTGGCTGACCATTATCACTGTAACAAGAAACTCATGTTGTCATCATGCACGTGTATGGAATAGGGTATTCTCTATTCGTGCTACCATGCCAATCAGAATGTCACGTCCTTGGATTACCTTGCCGACAGATCCATTGAAAGTGTACTTTGATATGTGCATCATCAAGTACTTTCTTGACATCATATCTCCAAATAACGACATGCTTGATAAGATGAACAGACTTTTTGCTACATTTCCAGAAGTAGATAAGGCTGCCCTGGGGTTTCCTTCTGGTTGGGAAAACGAACCACTGTGGCAATAAAAGGCATATGGAGCTACTACAAACCACCTCACATCACCCACATTTTTTGTAATTTCGGTGTAACAGAAGGTTAAAAATGTTAAATCCTCACCCTTTCGTATCTAAACAGAATCCACATTGCCACTTTTCTACCGTTTAGAGCGTATAATACTGATAATCAACTAATAATAGATACGTTTGTTAAAACACGTTTTGTATATGGTGGTGGAAAATTTATGTTCACTTATGGCATCGAGACAATTTTATTGCCACAACAAGTTGATTCAATAGCTGAGTCTGAGTTCGGCTACAGTCAATTGTCATCTATAACTATTCCGGAACATGTTACCCGTATTGGATCAGGTGCCTTTTGCGGTGCGAAACTTACATCTATAACCATTCCAGAAAAAGTCACGTATATTGGAGAAAGCGCTTTGGGTGGTGGTGACAATCTCTCTTTAAAAACAATATATATCCACGCAAAAGAACCGCCTACAACTAATAATAAACTACCAATAGGAGCGTTGGGGCCTCAAATCACCTTCAAAATATATGTACCTAAAAAGTCTGTAGAGACGTATAAGAACGCAAAGGTTTGGAAATTATATAAAGATTACATATACCCCATGCCATAATTGCCCCTACATATTAGGCACCAAAGCCTTCTGATTTCAAAGCCTGCCGCCACCACGCGGCAGGCTTCTTTTTTTCCTAATAGTTTCCTCCTGACATATTCCGTCAGACCGAAACATGAAACGGCATTTCTACCCAGCAAGTGTTAAAAGAACATAGCCACACCATTAAAACCCTATCAACTGCCCACACCTTGACGTGAACCCCAGCCTCTGCATCCCCTCCCCCAAGAGTTTTCAGAAAAATGGTTTCATCTTTCAGGCTGAACGATAACACACTGTGTCCCAACATATAAAACAACTGAAGGATGGGACACCTATCTTTCAGCCTTCCGTCAGGATGAGAACGGTAAACCGACCGGCTGAAAGCTGAAAATCATTTGGCACAGAACGAAAAATCGCTTGCCTGAGATTGAAAAATCGTTTGGCGCAGAAAAAAACGCCCTTTTAAGGAAGACCTTTTCCCGTCCTCCATAAGGAAGGGGAAAGCTTCGGCTGAAAGATGGCCGGTACATCCTTCAGGACACAATATACTTGTTTTAAAAGACTTACGATATAACCTGAAAGATGAAAGATCTTTTTGCAAAATCCCTGGGAAGGAAAGAAAGCCGTCTGCACGTCGTCTCGGAATCAACCGCCGCACATAAAAAAAGCTCCCCTCTCAATGAGGAAAGCTTCGTGTTGGACTACCAGGATTCGAACCTGGAAAAACAGGACCAGAATCTGTTGTGTTACCATTACACCATAGTCCAATCTTCCGCAAAAATCAGGTGCCACCGACACCATTTCCGTTGGGCTACCAGGATTCGAACCTGGAAAAACAGGACCAGAATCTGTTGTGTTACCATTACACCATAGCCCATTGTCCTTTTTGCGACTGCAAATTTAGCGACTTATTTTCGAACCCACAAATTTTTATTCCCTTTTTTCGTAGGGAAGCCGCCGTGTCTATAAAAATCTTCCTCTACGATGGTCTCTCTCTGTTTCCGGACGAACTGCCAGGCACAAACCGGATTATATTATCTAAAAAAGATAAAAAGCAAAGGGTTTTGAGCCTAAAAATTGGAATGATAACATATTATATACTATCTTTGCCCGACAAATTATGTATGAATTAACGCATGAACGAAACGCAACAATTAGTAAATGCCATCACGGAAGGCATACAGGACAAGAAAGGAAAGAACATCGTCGTAGCCGACTTGACGAACATAGGTGACACCATCTGCCAATATTTCATCATCTGCCAAGGAAATTCGCCCTCACAGGTGCAGGCGATAGCGGAATCCATCGGGGAATCCGCACGGCTTAAGGCGCACGCCAAACCTGTAGCCGTGGACGGGTTGAGAAACGCCGAGTGGGTGGCAATGGATTACACGGACATCATCGTACATGTTTTCTTGCCGCAAACACGCGACTTTTACGACATCGAACACTTATGGGCAGACGCACAACTGACTTCTCTTCCCGACATTGACTAAACTCACCTTAAAAACATTATGAACGAAAAAGAAAACAAAAATAAAATGCCACGGTTCAACATGAACTGGATTTACGGCATTATCATTGTGATATTGGTGTATCTCTTCTTTACGGGTACGGGCGGAAGTACCTCCAAAACGGTGGACTACACGCAGTTCGAACAATACGTAAAAAGCGGTTATGCCTCTAAAATCATTGCGCAAAAAGACAAGGGGGTATTGGAAATGTATGTGTCGAAAGAACATTTGAAAGATGTGTTCGGCACGGACGACTTCAAGAAAATAGGAACGGTTCCGATGGTCACCGTGGAATATGCCTCCAACGAAAAACTGATGGACCTCGTGGATGAAGCCCGGGCGAACAACAATTTCAAGGGGAACTTGCGCTTCGAACAGAGCAACGACTTCATGAGCAATATCTTCTGGAACTTCTTCCCCTTGCTTTTCATTATCGCCATCTGGGTATTCATCATGAGACGGATGGGCGGCGGGAGCCCTACGGGCGGAAGCGTGTTCAACGTCGGTAAAAGCAAAGCCAAACTGATTGAGAAAGGAGAAGCCACGAGAGTGACTTTCAAAGATGTGGCCGGACAGGCCGGTGCCAAAATGGAGGTGGAGGAAATCGTGGAGTTCCTCAAAAATCCGAAGAAGTTCACCGACCTCGGAGGTAAAATACCCAAAGGCGCTTTGCTGGTAGGTCCTCCGGGAACGGGTAAGACGTTATTGGCCAAGGCTGTAGCCGGAGAGGCTAACGTCCCGTTTTTCTCTCTTTCCGGTTCCGATTTCGTAGAAATGTTCGTAGGCGTGGGAGCCAGCCGTGTACGTGACCTGTTCCGCCAGGCTAAGGAAAAGGCTCCGTGTATCATCTTCATCGACGAAATCGATGCCGTGGGACGTGCACGCGGAAAGAACCCGGCCATGGGAGGCAATGACGAACGGGAAAACACATTGAACCAGTTACTGACCGAGATGGACGGTTTCGGCACCAACAGCGGTGTCATCATTCTGGCAGCCACCAACCGGGTGGACATTCTGGACAAAGCCTTGTTGCGTGCCGGACGCTTCGACCGGCAGATACATGTGGACTTGCCGGATCTGAATGAACGGAAAGCCGTATTCAAAGTCCATCTCCGTCCGGTGAAAACGGACAGCACGGTGGACATTGACTTGCTGGCCCGTCAAACGCCCGGTTTCTCCGGTGCCGATATCGCCAACGTATGTAACGAAGCTGCCCTGATTGCAGCCCGGCATGGTAAAAAGGCCGTAGGCAAAGAAGATTTCCTCAGTGCTGTAGACCGTATTATCGGAGGACTGGAGAAACAGACCAAAGTCATGACGGTGGAAGAAAAGCAGACCATAGCCTTGCACGAAGCGGGACATGCCACCATTTCCTGGTTCTTGCAATATGCCAACCCGCTGATTAAAGTGACCATCGTGCCGCGCGGACGTGCACTGGGAGCCGCCTGGTATCTGCCCGAAGAACGACAGATTACGACCAAAGAGCAGATGCTCGACGAAATGTGTGCCACATTGGGTGGCCGGGCTGCCGAAGAATTATTCACGGGACACATTTCTTCCGGAGCGTTGAACGACCTGGAACGCGTGACCAAACAGGCTTACAGCATGATTGCCTATCTGGGTATGAGTGAACGATTGCCGAACCTCTGTTATTACAACAACGACGAATACAACTTTACGAAGCCTTATTCCGACCAGACCGCACAACTGATTGACGAGGAAGTGAAGCACATGATTGCCGAACAATACGAACGGGCCAAATCTTTGTTACGCGAACATCAGGACGGGCATGCGGAATTGGCAAAAGTGTTGGTGGAGCGCGAAGTGATTTTCGCCGAAGACGTGGAGAAGATTTTCGGCAAACGGCCGTGGACCAGCCGTACGGAAGAGTTGCTTAGCATGAACGAAGAACTCCCGGGAGACGAGATGACTCAGGAGTCTGACGAGCAAAAAGAAGAACAGGGTGCGCCAGCCTCGGATGAGCAACCGACGGAAATCTCGTCCGAACATCCTACGGAAACCACGGCACAAGCATCCGATCACGAGGCCGAGAAACCGCAAGACACACAAGCCCCTAAAGAAAAATGACCGATAAAATAAAGAATTTATGTCTCCGCACAGCCACCGGTATCGCTTTCGTAGCGGTACTGGTGGGTGGTATTTTATGGAGTAACGTCACATTCACCCTGCTCTTTGCCGTGATAACGGGTCTGAGCGTATGGGAGTTTTGCCAAGTGGTGAACCGGCGGGCCGATGTACAAACCAATGCGGTGATTTGTACGGTGGCCGGGATTTACCTTTTTTTAGCCGTTTCGGGCTTTTGCAGCAATCTTACCCCTTCCGGGGTATTCATCCCGTATCTGTTGTCAGTGGTGTACCTGTTGGTCAGTGAACTTTACCTGAAAAGTGAACATGCACTGAACAACTGGACCTATACCATGATGAGCCAAATGTACGTAGCTCTGCCGTTTGCATCGCTCAATGTCCTGGCTTACCAACCCGAAGCATCTTACAGCATCGGCGTGGCATATACGGGCATGCTTCCGTTGTCCGTATTCGTATTCCTTTGGGCCAGTGACTCCGGAGCTTACTGTTTCGGTTCGCTTTTCGGCCGTCACAAACTGTTCCCGCGTATCTCTCCGAACAAGTCGTGGGAGGGTTCCGTCGGAGGGGGATTGGTAGCCGTGGCCGCTTCACAGATTTTTGCCTGTTTCGAACCGTCGCTCGACAGATGGGAATGGTTGGGACTGGCGCTCACGGTAGTAATATTCGGTACGTGGGGCGACCTTGTGGAAAGCCTTCTGAAACGGCAGTTGCAAATCAAAGACAGCGGCAATATCCTGCCGGGACATGGAGGGATGCTCGACCGTTTCGACAGTTCGTTGCTGGCCATTCCGGCTTCTGTCATCTACCTCTACACCCTTACCTTATTATAATAAGGAGAAAAAGACAACCCGGCCATGACGGCCATACCTGATACAAGAAGCGGGAACCGTTGACTCGAAGCAACGGTTCCCGCTCTTTCATTATCCATACAGGTCTGTCTTAACGACAGCTATCGGAAGTGGCTCTCCGTCCCACGCCACGCTCCAACAGACGAAGCATGAGACTTGCCGCCTTCGCGGGCGCACCGGTATCCCCTAACTTGACAGCCATCTCTTCATAGCCCTGCAACATGGCCGTGCGTCCGTTTCCGCCGGGCAGAATCCGGGAAAGTTCCTCTCGTATATTTCCCACGCTCATCCCATCGGCCACCAACTCCCTGACCACCTCTCGCCCGGCGACCAGATTGACTAGCGAAATATAACGGACTTTCAAGATATGCCTACGCAAGAAAGAAACCAGTTTACCGCAGGCCGTATAATAACACACCACTTGGGGCACCCGGAAAAGGGCTGTCTCCAACGTAGCCGTCCCAGACGTAACCAAAGCTGCGCAGGCGTGGTACAATATACGATAGGTCTGGCCGTACAGGATTTTCACACGGCTGCCCCGTAACACTTTTCCATAAAATTCAGGGTCTATATTAGGAGCTGCCGCCAACACCAACTCATACTGCCCCTCATAAACGGAAGCTGCTTCTACCATCATGGGCAAGTTGTCTTTGATTTCCTGTTTACGGCTCCCGGCCAACAAAGCCAAGACGGGCTTGCCCTCCAGTCCGTTGTCTTCCGCAAAACGTCCGAAGTCTTTTTCGTTTTCCCTTTTGTAAGCCTCCACTTCGTCCAATGTAGGGTTACCCACATAGTGAATAGGATAATGATGCTTCCCCTCAAAGAAATCCACTTCAAACGGAAGGATGGAAAAAAGCTCGTCCACATCGCGTTTGATATTCTTGATACGATACTCCTTCCATGCCCATATCTTGGGAGATATATAGTAATATACCGGTATGGGACTATGCGCATGCACGAATTCCGCCACAGACAAGTTGAAACCGGGATAATCCACCAGAATCAACACATCGGGATTCCATTCCAACACGTCCCGTTTGCATGCCTTCATGTTGTGCAGTATCGTACGCAGATGGAGCAACACGGGAATAAACCCCATATAGGCCAATTCTTTATAATGCCGAACCAAAGTCCCGCCCTGTGCCTTCATCAGGTCTCCCCCCAAAAATCGGAAATCCGCTTCGGCATCCCGGGCTTTCAGTTCTTTCATCAGATGAGACGCATGCAAATCCCCACTGGCCTCACCGACAATCAGATAATATTTCATAAAACTTCCAAGTCTTTGAGTCCATCTATAGCCCGATAAGCCGTCACGTCCACCGTGACGGGAGTCACTGCCACATAGCCGTGCGCCAAAGCCCACGCATCCGTATCCGTACACTCCGGCTCCCTGTTGGTATACTCACCGGTGAGCCAAAAATATTTTCCACCCCGAGGATGGTCGGCTGCACACAACTCGTTGGACCACATCCCACGGGCCATCCTGCATACCTTCGTCCCACGGTAACCCTGTCCCGACGGTCGGGGAAAGTTTACATTCAGACATACCCCTGCTGGTAATCCCGTTTTCAACACACGCGCCACAATGTCTCGTACGTATGGGACGGTAGGAGAAAAATCAGCATCCGCATCGAAATCGCACAAAGAAAAACCGATAGACGGGATGCCTTTCATGCAGCCTTCCAACACCACACCCATCGTCCCCGAATAATGCACGTTGACAGAAGAATTGTCCCCATGGTTGATGCCACTGACCACCACATCCGGCTTACGGCCGGTTTCCATTTCAAGTGCCAGTTTCACACAGTCTACCGGTGTCCCGCTACACGCACAGATTTTTATACCCGGACGCACAGCCACGACGCGATAACGTAAAGGGTCGTGTGACGTAATCGCACACGCGGAACCGGAACGGGCACTGTCCGGCGCCATTACAAGAATATCTCCCAAGGGAGACAACATATCTATTAATTCGTTCAATCCTTTTGCCTGTACTCCATCATCGTTCGAGAGTAGGATAAGCGGCCTCATGTCGTTCATTTTCACCTATATTTGTTTCCACAAAAGTACGAAAAAAGGTTTAAAAGCTCAGTGCTTTCACCGAAAAACATTATCTTTGCGGCATGATGCTCCTCGCAGTTATTAACAATATAGTCGAGTTTTCAACAATTTAACGTTTCTATCTGCATTCTCTAAAGCGCAGTAGTCAGGAATACGTTACTTTTGTGCAAACCAAATATTAGGATATGGGAAAGATTATTGCTTTAGCAAATCAGAAAGGAGGGGTCGGAAAGACCACGACTTCGATGAATCTGGCCGCCTCTTTAGCGACATTGGAAAAAAAGGTCTTGCTTGTCGATGCGGATCCTCAGGCCAATGCGTCTTCCGGTTTGGGAGTAGACGTATCTGAAATAGACTGCTCTATCTATGAATGTATCATCGATCACGCAGATCCGCGCGATGCCATCTATACTACGGATATCGAGGGATTGGACATCATTCCTTCTCACATCGATTTGGTCGGTGCGGAAATAGAAATGCTGAACCTTCCCAACCGGGAAAAAGTACTGACGGGTATCCTTTCCCCCATGAAGAGCGAATACGATTACATTTTGATAGATTGTTCCCCTTCATTAGGCCTCATCACCGTAAACGCATTGACGGCAGCCGATGCCGTAATCATCCCGGTCCAGTGTGAATATTTCGCATTGGAAGGTATCAGCAAACTTCTCAATACGATCAAGATTATCAAATCCAAGCTCAATCCGTCTTTGGAAATCGAAGGTTTTTTGCTGACCATGTATGACAGCCGCCTGCGTCTGGCCAACCAGATTTATGATGAGGTAAAAAAGCATTTCCAGGAATTAGTCTTCAAAACCGTCATCCAACGGAACGTCAAACTCAGCGAAGCCCCGAGCCACGGTCTTCCGGTTATCCTTTACGACACGGACTCCACAGGTTCCAAGAACCATTTGGCTTTGGCGAAAGAAATTATTGAAAAAGACAAATAACAGAAAAAAGAATGGCTGTACACAAGAAATACCCTGCTTTAGGACGAGGACTGGACGCCCTGATTTCCACCAAGGAAGTTCACACGGACGGTTCCTCTACCATCAATGAAATCGAACTGGACAAGATTTCTCCGAATCCCAACCAGCCGAGAAGGGATTTTGACCCTGAAAGTCTGCGCGAGCTGGCCGACTCCATTGCGGAAATCGGCATCGTACAACCCATCACACTCCGCAAGATGGAAGACGACACGTTTCAGATCATCGCCGGAGAACGGCGCTGGAGAGCTTCCAAACAAGCCGGCCTGCACACCATCCCGGCATACATACGTACGGCAGATGACGAGAATGTCATGGAAATGGCCTTGATAGAGAACATCCAACGCGAAGACCTGAATTCGGTGGAGATCGCACTGGCCTACCAACATCTTATCGAACAATACAACCTGACGCAAGAGAAATTGAGTGAACGCATCGGTAAAAACCGCTCTACCATCACGAACTACCTGCGTCTGCTCCGTTTGCCCGCTCCTATTCAGATGGCTTTGCAAAACAAAGACATCGACATGGGACACGCACGCGCTTTACTTGCTTTGGATAACCCTACACTGCAAATCAAACTATTCCAGCAAATCATTCAGGAGAACCTTTCCGTCCGGAAGGTAGAAGAAATGGTAAAAGCTCTCACGGAAGGCGAAAGCGTAAAAAGCGGAGGTAAAAAAATCACACCGAAGGGAGCACGTCTTCCCGAAGAATACAACGTTTTGAAACAAAGTCTATCTAAATTCTTTCAAGCCAAAGTACAACTCACTTGCTCGGATAAAGGCAAGGGTAAAATCAGCATTCCGTTTGCGAATGAAGAAGAATTGGAACGTATTATCGAACTGTTTGACCGTTTAAAAAGTTGAAGTGTATTAAACTCTTATATCGTCATTCACTCATCCTGCTCGGCATCTTGTTCATGCACGGCGGGATGTCTTCAGTTTGGGGACAAACGTCTCCGGTAGCAGACAGCATACCTGCCGTACACGACTCCGTGCCCACCGCAGTACCCTTGCTTGCCGACACGTTGGCCGTTACGGCCAAAGACAGCATTCCACCCGTTATCACCGAAACGCCCCCCACGCCCGGCGACAGTTTGCCGTCCGCAGGAACGTTGACGGACACCACAGCAACCGCATTGGATTCCACTGCCATCGGCCTGAAAAGCGATTCATTGCTCTGCCACACGCCCTCTTTTATGGAAAAGCGTTTCATTCCCAATCCACAGCGTGCCCTATGGTTATCCCTGATTATTCCGGGAGCCGGACAGATTTACAACCGCAAACTGTGGAAAATACCTATTGTCTACGGCGGCTTTTTAGGTTGCCTCTATGCCCTGACGTGGAACAACCAGATGTATGGCGACTATTCACAAGCCTATCTGGATATTATGGATGACGACCCCAACACGAAGAGCTACGAAAATATGCTCCCGTTGAATTACAGCATTGCAGGCCGGGAAGACCAATACAAAGAAATATTCAAGAACAAAAAGAACTATTACCGCAAGTACCGGGACATGAGTATATTCGCCATGATAGCCGTATATCTGCTGTCGGTAGTAGACGCATACGTGGACGCGGAACTCTCGTCTTTCGACATTTCCAAAGATTTGGGTTTGCGAATCGAACCGGCCGTCTTTAATTTTGGCGGACGGGGACGGGAGGCTTCGGTAGGCGTCCAATGTAATTTAAACTTTTAAACCATGATGAAGAAAATCGGATTATTCTGTATAGCAGCTTTATTGGCTACGGGGATGAAAGCACAAAACGACATCACCGTACACGACGACCAGACGGGAAAAGACGAAGTGATCGGTCTCCCGGAAGGTATGACCTATGAAATAGACAGCCTGTTGCAAGAATGGAACACCAAGAACTATCTGGGAGTGGATGAGAAATGCGAAAGTTCGGACGAGAATCCGCAATACAGCAAGGAGGAATACATCTCGCGACTCAACCGCCTGCCCAACGTCATAGAAATGCCCTATAACGAGGTGGTACGGAAATTCATCGACCAATATTGTACACGGCTGAGACGCTCCGTATCTTACATGCTGGCAGCCAACAACTTCTATGTACCCATATTCGAGGAAGCATTGGAAAGTTACCAGTTACCCTTGGAACTGAAATACCTGCCGGTCATCGAGTCCGCCCTCAACCCCGGAGCCACCTCCCGGGTCGGTGCAGCCGGATTGTGGCAATTCATGATTTCTACCGGTAAAGTGTACGGCCTCGATGTCAATAGTCTGATAGACGAACGTCGTGACCCCATCAAATCCTCGTATGCAGCCGCACATTACCTGCAAGACCTTTATCAGATTTTCGGCGACTGGACTTTGGTCATTGCTGCCTACAACTGCGGGCCGGCCAACGTAAACAAGGCCATCCGACGCGCAGGGGGAAGCAGGGATTATTGGCAAATCTATCCTTATCTTCCGCAGGAAACAAGAGGTTACGTACCGGCTTTTATTGCCGCCAATTACGTCATGAACTATTATTGCGAACATAATATATGCCCGATGACCACTACGTTGCCTCCCAGCACGGACACCATCATCGTTGACCGCGACGTGCATTTCGACCAAATCGTAGCTGTATGCAACGTCAAGGCGGAAGAAGTCAAAGCCCTTAATCCGCAATACCGTACGGGACTTATTCCGGGCGCCAAAAAAAGCTGCATTCTCCGCCTGCCTACCCACGGTATCAGCGCGTTCATTGCGGCCGGAGATTCCGTTTACACTTATAAGTCGGACGAACTGTTCACCAACCGTAGCGAAGTGGCTGTAAGCCAATCTGCAAAAAAATCATCCGCTACACGTTCACGCAGCAGCAAGAGCAGCCGCAGCAAATCGAGAACCCACACCATACGTTCGGGAGAGACTCTCTCGACGATTGCGAAACGTTACGGAACGACCGTATCCAAACTCAAACGCCTCAACGGTATAAAAGGTACAAGCATACGAGCCGGGAAAAAACTGAAAGTCAGATAAAACAGTCGCAAAAGACAAAAGGAGGTGACCATGGAAGATTCTGCCAAAAAACAACTTGACGAAGAGAAAATGGTAAATGATGCTTTTCAGCATCTGATAAATACTTATTTGGCGTCACGCCACCGCAAAAAGGTGGAAATCATTACCAAGGCTTTTAATTTTGCCAAACAAGCCCACAAAGGAGTGCGCCGCCTTTCCGGCGAACCTTACATCATGCATCCGCTGGCCGTAGCCCAAATCGTATGCAGCGAAATCGGCTTGGGTTCTACCTCCATCTGTGCCGCCTTGCTCCACGACGTGGTAGAAGACACTGACTACACCGTGGAAGACGTCTCCAACATTTTCGGTCCTAAAATCGCTCAAATCGTAGACGGGCTTACGAAAATATCGGGAGGCATCTTCGGCGACAAGGCGTCTGCCCAGGCCGAGTCTTTCAAGAAACTGTTGCTGACCATGAGCGACGACATCCGGGTGATTCTCATCAAGATTTCCGACCGGTTGCATAATATGCGTACGTTAGGCTCGCAGCCCCCCAACAAACAATATAAGATAGCAGGGGAAACTCTTTATATTTATGCGCCGCTGGCCAACCGTCTCGGACTGAACAAAATCAAAGAAGAACTGGAAGACCTGAGTTTCCGGTACGAGCATCCTGAGGAATACCAGCAAATTATCGACAAACTGGCACAAACCCGCGCCCATCGTGAAACCCTCTTTGAAGATTTCACGCGCCCCATCCGCGAGGCATTGGATAAGATGGGGCTTACCTATACCATCAAAGCACGCATCAAAACACCTTATTCCATTTGGTGCAAGATGCAAAACAAGCATATCGAGTTCGAAGAAGTCTACGACATTCTGGCCGTAAGAATCATCTTCGAACCGCAAAGGGCAGAAGACGAAATCAGCGAATGCTTCCGCATCTACGTGTGTGCCAGCCGTATATACAAGCCGCATCCCGAACGGTTGCGCGATTGGTTGACTCACCCGAAAGCCAATGGCTACCAAGCTCTGCATGTCACGCTCATGAGTAAGACGGGCCAATGGATAGAAGTGCAAATCCGCTCCACAAGAATGGACGAGATGGCAGAGCAAGGATTTGCCGCTCATTGGAAATATAAAGAAGGCAGCAAAACGACAGCAGACAGCGAAGACGAACTGGAAAAATGGCTCCACACCATCAAAGAAATCCTGGACGACCCACAGCCGAACGCCTTGGACTTCCTCGATGCCATCAAATTGAACCTCTACGCCTCGGAAATCTTCGTAGTTACACCCAAAGGGGAGTTCAAGACGATGCCGGCCGACTGCACGGCACTCGATTTTGCATTCAGTATCCACACGTTTCTCGGCAGCCATTGCATCGGTGCGAAGGTGAATCATAAATTGGTACCGCTCAGCCACAAATTACAAAGCGGCGACCAAGTGGAAATCCTGACCTCGAAAACCCAACGGGTACAGAAAGAGTGGATCAACTTCGCCACCACAGCCAAGGCCAAAAACAAGATACAAGCCATCCTGCGCCGCGAAGAACGCGAGCTGCAAAAGCAAGGAGAAGAGATGCTTAACGAATTCTTCGAAAAAGCAGAGGTTGAACCCAACAGCATGAACATCGACAAACTATGCGACTTGCACCGCATCAAGTTCCGCGAAGAACTCTTCCAAGCCATAGGCAGCAAAAACGTCGTGTTGGGCACGGCCGACTTGAATGTGCTTCACGAGAAACAAGGGAACAAGGGCAACAGTTGGACACATTTCATCCCCTTCCTGAAGAAGAAGTCTCCTTCTTCAAAAACAAAAGAGAAACCGACCCCGGAACAACCGATCTCCATAGATCGGAAAAAAACAGTGGTTCTGAACGAAGAAAACATTCAGAATTTCATTATTGCGGAATGTTGCCACCCCATCCCGGGCGACGATGTGCTGGGATATATCGACAGCGACAAGCACATTTACATTCACAAACGCCAATGTCCAGTGGCCGCCAAACTCAAGACCAGCGACGGTAATCATATTCTCGCGGCTACGTGGGACGTACATAAAACGTTGTTCTTCCCCGCCACCATCAAAGTCAGCGGCATCGACAATATCGGTATCCTGCATGAAATGACCGGTGTACTGTCCAACCAGCTTAACATCAATATCTACAAATTGACCGTCTCGACAAAGGACGGCATATTCGATTGCGAAATACAATTGGGAGTACACGATGTGGAGGATGTCAAAACCATCTGCAACAAACTGAAGAACATGACCGGTATAGAAGAAGTGACCCGAATAGACTGAGACATTCCCGGCCGCACACCATAGAAAGGAATCAGACCAAACCGTCTAATTCCTTTTTTATTTGCATCAACTCCTCGCGGACGGCTTGCAGGCGGCTGACAATCTCCATATTCCGCTCCACTTCTCCCTTGCTGTTCCGCAAAGCCTTGCGGGCGGCCGCCAGCTTCATGCCTTTCACCTTGACCAAATGGTGAATCAGGCGTACTTGTTCGATGTCCTCCTGCGAGTACTGCCGAATGTTCCGTCCCGATTTTTTAGGGGTTATCGTGGGGAATTCTTTCTCCCAGTAGCGCAGCAAAGTCTCGGACACCCCCAGCATTTCCGCCACTTCTCCAATGGAATAATAAAGTTTCAACTCCTTATTCGGATTCAGTGCCATAATTCAACTCTTTTTCCGTTCGTTTCCAGTCATTTCCTTGCAAAAGTAGGCAAAACGGCCTATCTTTGCAAAACTTTTTGGAAAATAGTAACGCATAAAATAAAAATCAAATGACTGCAAACGAAATCCGCGACTCGTTCGTCAAGTTCTTCGAGTCCAAGGGGCACCTCATTGTCCCGTCTGCGCCGATGGTCATCAAAGACGACCCGACGCTGATGTTTACCAATGCGGGCATGAACCAGTTCAAAGACATCATCCTGGGCAACCGTCCCGCCACGAGCAAACGTTGCACCGATTCGCAGAAATGCCTCCGTGTCAGCGGAAAGCACAACGATTTGGAAGAAGTAGGCCATGACACTTACCACCATACCATGTTCGAAATGCTCGGCAACTGGAGCTTCGGCGATTACTTCAAGAAAGAAGCCATCGAATGGGCTTGGGAATATCTGGTAGACGTGTTGAAGATCGACAAGTCCAACCTATATGCCACCGTCTTCGAAGGTTCACCCGAAGAAGGACTTGAACGCGACAACGAAGCGGCTTCTTATTGGGAGAAGTTCCTCCCGGCCGACCACATCATCAACGGCAACAAGCACGACAACTTTTGGGAAATGGGTGCCACGGGCCCCTGCGGTCCGTGTTCTGAAATCCATATCGACCTGCGTCCGGAAGAAGAAAAAGCGAAAGTGCCCGGCCGCGAACTGGTGAACAAGGACAACCCGTTGGTCATCGAAATATGGAACCTCGTGTTCATGCAATACAACCGTAAGGCCGACCAGACCTTGGAACCCCTTCCGGCCAAAGTCATCGACACGGGTATGGGATTCGAACGTCTGTGTGCTGTGATGCAAGGCAAACGTTCCAATTACGACACCGACGTGTTCCAGCCTATCATCAAGGTAATCGGCGACCTGTCGGATTGCCGATACGGTGAAGACGCGAAGAAGGATGTAGCCATGCGCGTAGTGGCCGACCACTTGCGTACCATAGCTTTCTCCATCGCCGACGGCCAGTTGCCGGGCAATGCCAAAGCCGGTTACGTCATCCGCCGTATCCTGCGCCGCGCCGTACGCTATGCCTACACGTTCTTAGGCCAGAAAGAAGCTTTCATGTACAAGCTCCTGCCCGTACTCGTACAGGAAATGGGAAAATCCTACCCAGAGTTGGAAGCCCAAAAGGTGCTCATCTCCAAAGTGATGAAAGAGGAAGAAGACTCCTTCCTGCGCACCTTGGAAACCGGTATCCGCCTGCTCGACCGCGTGATGGCCGAAACGCGTGCCGCCGGCAAGACCGTCATAGACGGCGTGGAAGCCTTCACGTTGTTCGACACCTATGGTTTCCCGCTCGACCTGACGGAACTCATCTGTCGTGAAAACGGCATGACCGTGGACGAAGAAACGTTCCATGCGGAGATGCAGAAGCAGAAAGAACGTGCGCGCAACGCTGCAGCCGTGGAAACGGGCGACTGGGTAGTAGTAAAAGAAGGAGAAACCGAGTTCAAAGGCTGGGACTACACAGAGCACGAATGCCACATCCTCCGCTACCGCAAAGTAACGCAAAAGAAACAGACGTTCTATCAAATCGTACTCGACTACACGCCGTTCTATGCCGAAATGGGCGGACAGGTGGGCGACCGCGGTGTGCTTTGTTCGGAACACGAGACCATAGAAATCGTAGACACTAAACGGGAAAACAACCTCCCGGTACATATCGCCAAGACTTTGCCTGAGCACCCCGAAGCCGACTTCATGGCCTGCGTAGACACCGATTTGCGCGCTGCCAGCGAAGCCAACCACACTTGTACGCACCTGCTCGACCAGGCCCTGCGCACGGTGTTGGGCGAACACGTGGAACAGAAAGGTTCATTGGTCACTCCGGAATACCTGCGTTTCGATTTCTCCCATTTCCAGAAAGTGACCGACGAGCAACTGCGCGAAGTGGAACGTATCGTCAATGCCAAAATCCGCGAAGACCTGCCCCTGCAAGACCATCGTGACATGCCGATAGAAAAGGCCAAGGAACTGGGGGCTATCGCGCTCTTCGGAGAGAAATACGGCGACCGGGTGCGCGTCGTGCAATTCGGCGACAGCGTGGAATTCTGTGGCGGTTGCCATGCCAAATCCACCGGCCGTATCGGTATGATGAAAATCCTGAGCGAGAGTTCGGTAGCTGCCGGTATCCGTCGTATTGAGGCCATCACGGGAGAAAAAGTAGAAAACATGCTTTATACCCTACAAGACCTGACAAACGAACTGAGGACCATGTTCAACAATGCCCCGGACGTGAAAGCTGCCATCCTCAAATCCATTGAGGAAAACGCAACCCTGAAGAAGCAGATTGAAGAAAGCATGAAAGAAAAGGCCGCACAGGCCAAGGCACATATCGTCTCGCAGGCCGCCATCGTAAACGGCGTAACGCTATACCGTGGTATTCTCCCCATGCCTGCCGACCTCGTGAAAGACATGGCCTTCCAACTCCGGAACGGTGCGGAAGACGCATTGGTCATCATCGGTAGCCTACACGAAGGCAAACCCATGCTGACGGCTGCGGCTTCGGACAATATGGTGAAGGCACACGGCATGAACGTAGGCCAAATCATCCGCGAAGCAGCCAAGTTGATTCAGGGCGGCGGCGGCGGACAGCCCCACTTTGCCACAGCCGGCGGCAAGAATGCCGACGGACTGAGTGCAGCCGTAGACAAATTCGTCGAACTGGCGGCATTGTAAACCGCGCCACTGTCCGGCATCGAATAGCAAGTGGGGAGGAGCATGGCTCTTCCCCACTTTTTTCGTCCCCTCGCTCCGGCTTACGGGAAAATGTTGAATATCCAAGACAGTCCGTTCTTTCTCCCCTTACCCACGAGAGTTTTTATAAAAAGCTGTCATACAACAACATATCATTCTCCTTACATTCCCAAATCAATTGGCTGAGAACGAAAAATCAATCGGCTGAGATTCGTTTTTCGTTCTCAGCCGATTGATTTTTCATTTGCCTCATGATGAAAAGCCCTTGGATGAGACCGTCAGAAATCCGGACAGAAGCGTTCTATCCCATCTCGCTTTCCATTTGATTCGGCGGCCAGTTCACCAGATACAAAGTTTCCGTGGCCCGGGTAAAGGCCGTGTACAGCCAACGGACATAATCGGGCGTAAGCATGTCTTCCGTCACGTAACCCTGATCCACGAAGACCCGTTGCCACTGTCCGCCCTGCGCCTTATGGCAAGTCACGGCATAGGCATATTTCACTTGCAAGGCATTGAAATACGAATCGGTTTTCAACTTCTTCAACCGTTCACGCCTCACCGTAATGTCCATATAATCCGCTTCCACGGCAAAGAACAAGGCATCGGACTGGGTTTTCGTCAAGGCCGGTGCTTCGCTCTGTAACGTATCCAGCAATACCGTCGCCTCCAGCTCCACATCGTCATAATCGGGAAAACGCAGCCACACATCGGCAAAGCGAAACCCGTACATGTCACGCGTACGCCGCACTTTCCGCACGACCGCCACGTCACCGTTGGCCAAAAAATCAAAGGAACAGTCCTTCTGTCCCGCAGTCCAGAAATAATTGTTCTTGGCCACTAATAATTGGTCGCCTCCCGTAAGCTCTTCTTCCCGCCCTAGGATACGCCCCCTTATGCCGTTATTATAAATGTTGGCCCGTTTGTTCGACCGGGTCACCACGATGGTCTGGTCCAGTCCGCACCGGCTGTAGGCTTCTTCCAAAGCTTCTATCAATTCATCTCCGGGTACACGACGGATGTCGGGAAAACCCTGGATACGCACTTGGGGCAGGCCGGTGTACTCATCCGCTGTAATCCAATGTCTCAGGCGTGTGGCATTCCACAATATGCCGCTCTCATCATGCTGCCGGACCACTTGCGTCAGTTCGCCTTCCCATACATGCAAGCCATATCCTTCCAATGCGCGTCGCGAGAGGGCCGGACTGAGTTCTTCCCCCACGGGAGGCAACTGTGCCGTGTCGCCCACCAACATCAAACGGCATCCCTCGCCCGAATACACGAACTGTATCAAGTCGTCCAACAAGCAACCGGAACCGAAATGCCCCACTCCGCCGGTACTCCCCGAAATCATGGAAGCCTCGTCCACAATAAATAAGGTATGTTTTTGCAGGTTGACATTCTGTAAGAAATTGTCCGTCTCATTGGAAAAAGTCTTCTGACGATATATGCGCTTATGAATGGTAAAAGCCGGATGCCCCGCATGCAGGGCAAAGACTTTGGCCGCCCGACCCGTAGGCGCCATCAGGACGGTTTTCTGCTTCAAATCGTCCAAAGCCCTGACCAATGCACTCAGGATGGAAGTCTTGCCCGTACCGGCATACCCGCGCCACAAACAAAGCCCGTCTTTGTCCCCCGACAAAAGGAAATCTGCCGTCATGGCTATCATCTCCCGTTGCCCGTTTGTAACTTCAAAAGGGCATTTTCCCTCTATAAACCGCTCTAAATCCTTATTTATCATAAAACCGAGATAAAAAGTTCGTCGAAAAGTCGAATATTAAATTTATTTATCTTACTTTTGCGATGCGAATGTAACAAATAAAATTATAAATGTATCATGAAAAAAGCAATTAATGTCATCCTGGGCTTATGCGCAGTGGTTTTGCTTTATCTCTGCTACGAGAGCATCATGCAACCCATCCAGTTCAACAAGGAGAAGGACATACGGGAAGCAGCAGTTAAGGCACGTTTGATTCAAATCAAAGATGCGGAAGAACAGTACCGCCAGCAACATCAAGGCGAGTTCTGCGACACGCTCGACGTGCTGATCAACTTCATTAAAACGGCACGAATTCCTCACGTGACCAAGGTAGGAGAACTGAGTGATAAACAAATGGAAAGCGGACTGACCGAATCCAAGGCTGCCGCCATTGTGAACAGCGGAGACGCCGCTGCCATCGCAGCCAACGGTTTGCAGAATTTCCGTCGCGACACGACATGGACTCCCATGGCCGAAGCCATTGTGGGTACAGACGGTAACGCAGATTCACTCAAATTCATCCCGTATAGTGACGGGCAGACTTTTGAATTGGAGAAAACCATCCACGTAGGCCGCTCCGGTGTGACTCAAAATGTGATGGAATGCCGTGCTCCTTATTCTGCTTACCTGAAAGGCCTGAGCGAACGCGAGATTTACAACCTGACAGACGCGGCTGAGAAACAAGGCCGTTATGCCGGACTGAAAATTGGTGACCTCATGACCCCGAACAACAATGCAGGAAACTGGGAATAATCAAAGTCAAACTTATAATCTGTCCATCCGCCTGCACGCGGATGGATTTTCTTTTTATAGCTACAACCCGACAAGAACGGAACCGGTAGCTATAGAAGACTATATTTATCATGAAGAAGAGAGCGTCGCGGAAACCTTGAAGAAGGCCATTACGCAATCCGCCATAGTCCGAAAAAGGAATAACCCCGTAGTTTATGGCTTGGTGACAGGACTTTCCATGCAAGTGCCTTTAGAGTGTTTCCGGAAAGAGGAAGCCCATGCGCTCTATCGCCTGACGTACGCTCAGGAAAAAACAGGCAAAACCTATTATAATATCCTGCCTCATCTGGAAATCGCCCAGATATTTACAGTAGACCATGAAGTGGAGCGTATACTCAACCAACACTTTCCCGGTATACGGTTTTACCACAGCCATACCATGATATTGGAAAAGCTGTGGCTTTTGGCCCAACAGGACAAACGGCAATTATACGCTTATTTCGACGAAAAAGAAGTTTTCGTATTCGGCTATCGGGCACAACAATTATGTTATGCCAATACCTTTCCGGCCGACGTGGCGGACAATGCGGTATACTTCATCCTTTCCGTATGGAAAGACCTGAAAATGGATGTACGTCAGGAGGAATGCATACTATTGGGTAACGGCAATATAAAGGATGACACAGCCCAACTCCTTGCCCGATACTTGCAGAACGTCAGAAACACGAACGCGGCCGATATTTACCGCCGTTCCACACTGGCACGGAATCAGCAGCTCCCGTTCGACCTGCTGGCTTTATGGGTCCATGTGATATAATATAAATCATCGTTATGAGAGTCATCACCGGTATATACAAGGGCAGGCATTTCGATGTCCCCCGCAGTTTCAAGGCACGTCCCACAACGGATTTTGCCAAAGAAAACCTGTTCAACGTACTCAACGGCTATCTGGATTTCGATGAAGAGCCGGAGGCTTTGGACCTCTTTGCCGGCACCGGCAGTATTACCATAGAACTGCTTTCAAGAGGGTGCGGAAAGGTGGTCTCCGTGGAGCGTGATGCCCAGCATTTCCGCTTCATCAGCCAGATTGTCGACACGCTGAAAGCCCCCAACTGCTACCTGCTGCGTGCCGACGTGTTCCGTTATTTGGACCGGTGCAACGAACAGTTCGACTTTATCTTTGCAGATCCTCCGTATGCCTTGAAGAATCTGGAAGACCTTCCCGACCTCGTGTTCCGGCACAACCTGCTGAAACCCGACGGCCTGTTCGTGCTGGAGCATGGCAAAACCAATGACTTCAGCGCACATCCTTCTTTCAAAGAACATCGCACATACGGAAGCGTGAACTTTTCTTTCTTCAAAGCAAAGGAGACAGCAAACGAATAGAGGATTCGGCCACACGGCACCAAATGGAGCGCGTCTCCCACGTCTCCAGATTCAACATCCGACAATGGCTCTGGTCTTCCTGAAACACTTTTTTCATGTGCAATGCCGCCTCTTTGTCGTACACAAAGGCATTTACTTCGAAATTACGCTCAAAACTTCTGAAATCTATGTTGGTCGACCCGCAGGACATCAACGTATCATCGCACACCAACGTCTTGGAGTGCAGGAAACCTTTCTGATAAAGATACACCCTCACTCCGGCGCGAATCACGTCGTGAAGGAACGAACGCGAGGCCCACGTCAGAAACCGCTTGTCCGTACGCTCCGGTATCATCAAACGCACGTCCACTCCCGCCAGGGCAGCCGTTTGCAATGCAAACAACATACGCTCCGTAGGCATGAAATAAGGGCTTTGCAAGTAACAATACTGACGTGCACGCAGGAGCGCCAGAATCATTCCCTGCATGATATCCGGCCACGGTGCCGTAGGTATGGAGGTCACAATCTGTATCAAGGCATTCCGGCTCACGTAGGGTTCGCGGTCGCAGGCCATGATCTTACGGCACTCCTCTTCCCGAGGATAATAGACTTGGTCTGTAATCGTCTGCCCGGCCGCCACATACCAATCCGAAAGGAAAGCGCGCTGCAAACCGCCTACGGCATTCCCCATGATACGCACATGCGTATCGCGCCATACAGGCTGGTTTTTATCCACCTGATAAAAATAACGCTCTGCCAGATTCATGCCGCCCACATAGCCTATAATGCCGTCGATGACCACAATCTTCCGATGATTCCGGAAATCCACCTTACTGGTAAACTTCGGAAAACGTACCGGAAGGAAAGCCGCCACCTGTATACCCTCCGCTTCCATCTGCTTGAAAAAGCGGTTCTTCACGTTCCAACATCCCACGTCGTCGTACACCAACCGGACGCTCACCCCCTCACGGGCTTTGGTTGCCAGAGCCTCGCGCACCAGTCGTCCCACCTTGTCGTCTTCTATGATATAAAACTCCACATGGATATGATGCCGCGCCGAGGCAATGTCGCGCAGGAGGTTATCGAGCATCTCTTCTCCGGAAATGAAGAAACGTATTTTATTGTCGGGATAAGGGAAAGAGCCGCTTTGCCGACGAAACAGCTTAATCAAAGGCTTATGCTCTGCCGGAAGTTCCGGAAAACCTCCCTGATAGAAACGCACGGCCGAACGACGTGCAAGCTGACTGGCACACGCCCGGCTTACAAAATGTTCCCGTTTACGGTTTCTGCCGAAAAAGAAATAAATGACCAGCCCCACGACGGGTAAGGAGAACAACACCATCAGCCATGCCACAGTCTTCACCGGCTGACGGTTTTCCAAAATCACCACCAGCATCTGGCTCAAAACTATAAACAAGTAAAAAGCACCAAGTACACTATAAATTACCACATCGAACACGTCTCAATCCGGTTTCTTTATAACAAACATACAAAAAAGTATTGAAATTCGGTTAAACATACGAAGAAAAAGTGACTTGGCTTGAAATCTCGTCACAAAAAGAAAAGCTAAAGTCCCATCGAAATGAGACCTTAGCCTTATTCATAAGAATTCCGTTTCCGACTCAAAAACGCGGACCACCGAAGCCGCCGGGTCCCCTTCTCGGTCCACCCGGTCCGCCGTGCCTGTCCTGTCCACCGCCCATGGCGTTGCGCCCGCCCATCAGATTGAGCTTGTAGATGAAATGCACCAACACATAACTGTTGATGGCATTGGTCCATGTGTCCGTACGCTGTGTGGCAGAAAGCGAGCGGCTGATATTGCTGCGCTCACGCAAGATGTCGTACCATTGCAGCGACACCGTGGCGGCATTCCCTTTCAGGAAACTTTGCGAAAGCTGCGCGTTCCAAATCAACTCGTCGGTATTCATGGACGCGTCGTCGTAACCACGGCGGCTGCTTTGCCCGATATTCGTGGCCAAACTCATGTTCCACGGCATGTTGACTTGCACATTGCCCCCGTACGAGAAGCTGTAAGTGTCGAGATTGGCATTCTCCTGCAAATCATTACGTGCATGTTGGTAGTTGATGTTACCGTTCACGCCCACTTCAAACAAATCATTACGGAAATTGAAATTCACCCGTTCGCCAACATTGGAACTCTTCGTCGTGCTCTTTTGGCTAAGGTTCACGATTTGGTCGGAAGTCACGTTGTCGTTGATTTGCGAACCGGAACTGATGTACCCTACATCATTGGCATAACGGAAAGTTGTAAATGTGAAAAAGTTGAAGTACTTCTTCTCCCCCATCGCGGTGTTGAACATAAGCCCTGTCCAAGCGTTCCAATTGCCATTGATGTTCATCGGCATGGTGGTACGCCGTCCCGAAGCCTCATCGTAAAGCACAGCCGTACTGATGCTGTTGTTGGTCATGCTCATGTTCGCATGCACCATCCATCCACGCTGCAAGTCGGGTATGTAATTGTTATAGAACAGTTCCATGCGGTTGGTCCACGAAGGCTTCAGCCCAGGGTTACCTTTCGAGATGTTCAGCGGGTCGGAGTCGTCTGTCACGTCGAGCAAGTTCGTCATTGAGGGTTGTGAAGAACGCCCGTTATAACGCAAGCGCAACTGCCCCGTCTCGGAAAACTTGTAGCGGAAGTCTATGCGCGGTGCCCAGTTCAGCACGTTGCGCACCACGGTAGTGTCGAGGCTTCCTTTGGTATAATCCATGTAGGTCTTCTGCGGCTGCACGGAAATACCCGCGCTGAAACGCACCTTTTCCTTCCGGTAACGGAACATCACCGTAGCATCTTGATTGTGCTCCTTGTAAGTGGCATATTGGCTATTCTGGTAGTTCCGCGCCAAATCCAACCAATCCACGCCCGGGATATATTCCAAAGGATACGTCTCCAATTCCTCCTGCGTGATGACTCCTTTGGATACCAAACTGTCCAAAGAATACATGGAGCGGTCGGAATCGGAATAACGGTATTGGTAACGGTAGCTGAACTGCAAATGCGCCCCGGCAAACAAGGGTTCACTGTAGCTCAAATCCGCACTTCCGTTGTAACTCTTCGAGGGATTGACGTTATATTGGTGCATATAGGAACGGTCGTACCCTCCGCCCGGCTTGCGCTGAAGGAAATAGTTCACGTCCGAGATGTTGAACGACTTGTTGTCCGAATCGGAATAACCGCCCCGCATCCGCAAGGTAAGGTTGCGCCCCTTGCTGTTCAGCCGACGGTTCACCATCAACATCCCGTCCACGGAATAGCTTTGGCCGTCGCTATGGCTCCAACGCCGGTTGTCGTTCACCACGATACTGTCCGACACATAATCGCGATATTGCGAAAGCGGGTCGGTCATGCCCCGTGTATAAGGGTTGTCGTTGAACGTCACACTGCTGCTCTGCCCGTCGCTGTAATTCTGCGAGAAAGAAAAGTTCGGACGGAACATGATGCGCGTCATCGTGTCCGGTGACCATTCGAGCCTGAAATTTGAATTCACGTTCGTATTGCCCGACTTGGAACGGTTCATCCTGTTGGAAAACGAACTGTTCGCCCCCGACGTAAGGAAAGATTCCGAATTGGTCGTGCTCAACTGGTCGGTACTGCTATGGCGGTAGCGCACGTTTCCGCCCACTTTCAACCGTCCGGCCTCATCTTCCTTCTTATCGTTCTCCCAGACAAAGTCCATACCGGCATCCTTGTTGGCCACGAGACCGCCGTTGCCGCCCCAACCGCCATGGAATCCGCCGGAGAACCCACGGTCGTTCACATTGTTGGCACCTCCAAGCAACGTCAACCGCAGCCTGTCGGTAAAGCGGTTCACCATGAAGCGACCCGTATAGCGGTCTTCCGTACCGTATCCGAGATCTACATCCGCCAACCACCCTTTCTTCATGTCCGGCTTCACCGAAAGGTCGATCACCGTTTCTTCTTCCCCGTCGTCGATACCCGTCATGCGCGTGTAGTCGCTCTTACGGTCGTATGCCTTGATTTTCTCTACCATGTTGGTAGGCAAGTTCTTCATCGCCACCTTGGTGTCGTTATCGAAGAATTCCTTGCCGTCTATCATGATTTTCTTCACTTCCTTTCCGTTAATGGTGATGGTTCCGTCCTCTGAAACTTCCGCTCCCGGCAATTTCTTTACCAATTCTTCCAAGGCGGAACCTTCGGGCACACGATAGGCACCTGCATTATAGACGAAAGTGTCAGCTTTCATTTCCACCTGAGCCTGCCGGGCTGTCACCTCGACTGCATCCAACAAAGCCGCATTGGTCTGCAACTTGATCGTCCCTATAGCCATCGAAGGCTTCGAAGCCACCAACACCACATCCTTATAATAAGGCTTAAAACCGACCGACGTCACCCGGAATATATACTTTCCCGGTTTCACGCCCGGAATGGAAAACTTCCCTTCCAAATTGGAACTGGCACCTGTGACCAACGTGCTGTCCGTCGTTTTCAACAATACGGCCGAGGCCGAAAACGCAGGTTCGTTGGTATCTTCTTCAATCACCGTTCCGCTGACCGTCACCTTCTGCGCCCACGAGCACACGCTCCACACACACAGCATAAAAGCCAGCACGTTTCTCTTTTTCATTTTATATCTTCATTAATTTTTAAACGCCATACGGAAATTGGACGGACAACCCTCCCTTCGGTTTAATTCCCGGACGGCTTTTTAACAAAAAAAAATGTATTTATTACCTAACCACCTGCAAAATTAAATAATCCACAAGAAATAAAAGGCAAAATGGAACATTATCTTCCAAAAAACCTATCTTTGCAATCGAATTATCATGAACAAGCGCTATGCAAAAGCAGAAAATCATTATTTCACAAAATCTGAGGGAGAGTTTGGAACAAGCTATAATCCAACAACCTCATGACAAGTTATTTGTCCTGACGGATGAAACCACATACAAAAAGTGTTGGCCGGTTATCTCCGGTTTCCCGTCCATGCAACAGTCGGAACATATCGTCATCGGTGCCACAGACGAACATAAAAGCATAGAGACCCTTATTTCAGTGTGGACAGAATTAAGCCAAAAAGGCGGCACACGCCATTCCCTGTTGGTCAATTTAGGCGGTGGAATGGTAACCGATCTTGGAGGATTTGCTGCCTCCACCTTTAAAAGAGGCATTCCGTACATCAATATCCCTACCACTTTGCTGGCCATGGTGGATGCCGCTGTCGGCGGAAAAACAGGCATCAACTTCAACGGTTTGAAAAATGAAATAGGAGCTTTCACACCGGCCGCAAGCGTATTGTTGGATACAGAGTTTCTGAGAACACTGGACTATAAGAACATCTGTTCCGGATATGCGGAAATGCTGAAACACGGCCTTATCAGCACAGAAAAGCATTGGGCAGAATTGGTTTCATTCGACTTGGACGACATCGACTATCTCCGACTGCAAGAGATGGTAGCCCAAAGCGTAGCCATCAAGGAAAACATCGTCGCACAGGATCCGTATGAACAGGGTATCCGCAAGGCGCTGAACTTAGGACATACAGCCGGACATGCACTCGAAAGCCTGGCCTTGGCAGAAGAGCGTACCGTACTGCACGGTTACGCAGTAGCCTGGGGATTGGTATGCGAACTTTACCTGAGTTGCCTGAGAGAGGATTTCCCTAAAGACAAGCTACGCCAGACTACGGACTTTATCAAAAGGTACTACGGCGTGTTCCCTTTCGACTGCAAGGCATACGAAACGCTATACCAATTCATGACCCACGACAAAAAAAACACATCGGGAGAGGTCAACTTCACACTATTGGGCGGCATAGGAGATATCCGTATCAACCGTACAGCCGGAAAGGACGAAATCTTCAACATGTTGGACTTCTACCGTGAAACCATGGGTTGCTGACACATTTAATTTTTAATATAAACATGATGAAAAAAACATTAACCATTCTCGCCATTGCCGGTTTGCTGGGCATTCCGGCACATCTTTCGGCTCAAAGAGCCAAGACAGGCAATCCCGTACTCCCGGAATTTCATGCCGATCCTGAAATCCTGTACGCGAAACAGACTAAAAAGTATTACATCTATTCCACTACCGACGGAACTCCGGGATGGGGCGGATACTATTTCACGGTTTTCAGTTCCAAAGATTTGACCGACTGGCGCCACGAAGGTATCATGCTCGACTTGGGTACCGACCAAGTGAAGTGGTCTGACGGTAACGCCTGGGCACCGTGTATCATCGAAAAGAAAATAGACGGGAAATACAAATATTTCTTCTATTTCAGCGGCAACACCCCCAACGGGAAAGCCATCGGAGTAGCTACCGCAGACCACCCTTGCGGACCGTTCACCGATGCAGGACATCCTATCGTAGACCGTCGGCCTGAAGGTCAGAAACACGGGCAACAGATAGACGTGGATGTGTTTGAAGACCCCGTAAGCGGAAAAAGCTATCTTTATTGGGGCAACGGCTACATGGCCGGTGCAGAACTGAACGAAGACATGATGAGCATCAAACCGGAAACGGAAACACTCATGACCCCACAAGGCGGTACGCTGCAAGATTATGCCTTCCGCGAGGCTCCTTACGTGTTCTACCGTAAAGGCACTTACTATTTCTTGTGGAGCGTGGACGATACGGGTTCCCCCAACTACCACGTAGCCTACGGTACGGCCAAATCTCCGCTCGGACCAATTGAAGTAGCCAAAAATCCGGTTATCCTCATCCAACGTCCCGAACAGGAAATCTATGGCCCGGCACATAACGCCGTCCTACAGATTCCCGGTAAAGACGAATGGTACATTGTGTATCACCGCATCAATAAGAATTACATCAAACACCAGCCGGGCGTACACCGCGAAGTATGTATCGACAAGATGGAATTCAACGAAGACGGCACCATCAAACCGGTCATTCCTACACACGAAGGAATCAAACGGGTGAAATGACCTGAATATCGGTAAACAATTCCGCATGAAGCGCGGATTGCCACACATAAGCAGCCGGATAACGGTTGCGCACGTCAGGGCAGGATAAAGACTGTATAACGCCGGCTTTATCCTGCCCTGTGACGTAAAACCATGTATGACGGGCACGGACCATGACTTCACCGGTCATAGCAATGCGACGTTGCCCGGTAACAGGATGAGTACTAAGCGCATAAGGAGCCAAAGTATGAAGCAGTTTCTCCTGCCCAGGAAAGACGGAAGAGGTATGCCCATCTGTTCCAATACCTAACAACACAAAATCAAACACGGGTATGCGCCCGTCCAACGGTAATTGCGACAACACCATCGAAGAATAGCGCAATACTTCTCTTTCCGCATCCTCTTGCTCTCCGCGTATCCGGAAAATCTGTTCCGAGGTTAATGGAATCTTATCCAACAAATGTATCTTAGCCAACCGATAATTGCTGTCTTTATTCTCAGAAGAAACACAACGTTCATCCACCCAATACACTCGGAAACGATTCCAAGGCGTCAATTCAGCGAACTCCTCTACCCACACATCAAACAAGATAGCCGGTGTACTGCCTCCTGAGAAAGCGACATTCACCGTACCTCCTTCACCTCCTGCCCCGGAAGGTTGCCTAATGACGGCCAGCATATTCCGAAGCAACATTCTTGCCGCTTCACGGGCATTATCCGCTACATGTATGTTCATAGCTCACAATATAAATGAGTATTCGTCAAATTCTTACACGGATTGGTCCACGACGCTCCTTGACGAGCCACCAGGCTATCTGCCTCCAACGGCCCCCACGAGCCTGCCGGATAACCGTAAAGCGGGCATTCCGGCACATCCTGCCAATATTTCAGTATCGGATCGAAAAAACGCCATCCGCTTTCTACGGCATCGCTACGGATAAACAACGTAGGGTCGCCCGCAATACAATCCTCTATTAAGCGTGCATAAGCATCCTCCGTAGGCAGGCGACCTAATTCGGCATAACTGAAGTCCATATCCATCGGGAGCACCTCGAAGCCTTCACCCGGTTTTTTCATGCCAAGACGCAATACAATCCCTTCATTGGGTTGTATACGTATCACCAAACGATTGGGTACCGGACAAGTACCTCCTTCGCAACGGAACAAGGAATAAGGTGCCGGTTTGAAGTGTATCACAATCTCACTCACTTTTGTAGGCATCTGTTTACCCGTGCGGATATAAAAAGGTACGCCGCCCCAACGCCAGTTGTTCAGTTCCAACCGCATAGCCAAATAAGTTTCCGTTCGAGACAAGGCAGGCACTTGCTCTTCCTCTCTATATCCTTTACGCCCCTCTGAAGCCATATATTGCCCACGCACCACCGAATGACGGATGTCTTCTCCAGTCAATGGTGTCAAGGACTGGTAGACTTTCACCACCTCATTCCGGAATCCCGAAGCATCAAAAGCAGCAGGCGGCTCCATGGCTGTCACAGCCAACAACTGTGCCAAATGGTTCTGCACCATGTCGCGTAAGGTCCCTACTCCGTCATAGAAACCTCCCCGCGTCCCGATTCCCATATTCTCCACGGCCGTAATCTCTACGTAATCTATATAATTTCGATTCCATAAAGGCTCGAAGACACTGTTGGCAAAACGGAGAGCCAGTATATTCTGTACCGTCTCTTTCCCCAAAAAATGATCGATACGATAGATCTGTTCCTCCCGAAAGGCATCCAAATAAATACGGTTCAGTTCCAACGCCGACGACAAGTCATAACCGAAAGGTTTCTCCACGACGATACGCCTGAAACCATCGCCTTCCCGATTCAATCCCTCTGCCTTCAAATGGCGGGGAATCACGCCGTAAAGCAACGGTGGAGTAGCCAAGTAATACAAATAATTATGAGGATTATCTATTGTCCGGTCTATCTCCTCCAAGCGTGTCTTCAACTCCGCATAAGCTTCCGGCTCCGAAGGATCGGCTGAAAGATAATGCAAGCAGGACAAAAATGCTTGGATTGCTTTTTCGTCCACCTCGTCCGGCCGTACGAAAGAAAGCAACCCTTCACGTATAGATGTACGGAAACGGTCGTCATCATAAGACGTACGTGCCATCCCCAACACAGCAAAACGGCGAGGCAACCGTCCCGCTTTATATAATAGGTAAAGTGCCGGCATCAGTTTACGCCTTGTCAGGTCGCCCGACGCACCGAATATCACAAGAGTCAAAGCATCCGGTTTGTTCATATTCCCTCCTTATTTTATTGTAGTGAAACCCATTCTTCATGATAAAACTTTCCCCTTTCACCATCCGTCCGCTCAAAAGTATGCGCACCGAAATAATCACGTTGTGCCTGAATCAAATTGGCAGGCAAAAAGTCCGTAGTCAAAGAATGGAAATAATTGAGCGCAGAGGCAAATGCCGGTACAGATACCCCTTCACATACAGCCGTAGCCACCACTCTACGCCATGCAGGCAAAGCCTCCCTGACTTGCGTGGAGAAGGCTGGGAACAACATCAGATTCCCTCGTCCTCCCCCTGCCTCGTAAGCCCGGGCAAGTTCGTCCAAAAAAGCAGACCGAATAATACAGCCTCCCCGCCACATTCGGGCTATCATGGCCAAATCCAGATTCCACCCAAACTGTTCGGAAGCTCTCGACAGCAAATCAAACCCTTGAGCATAAGCCACTAACTTGGAGGCAAACAAAGTCTGTTCTACTTCATCAGCCGAGAATGAAGCATACGGTTCTTTCTCCAATCGGGAAGCATATACACGTGCCGCCTCCACACGCAGTTCCTTCTGTGTAGAGATATTACGTTGGAAAACAGCTTCCGCTATCAATCCGAACGATTCTCCCAGTTCGAGCGCGTTCTTCACCGACCATTGTCCCGTACCTTTCTGCCCCGCCACATCCAGAATACGATCCACCAAATACCCACCGTCAGCTTCTTTATAAGCCAAGATGTCGGACGTTATTTCCACCAAATAACTTTTTAAACGGCCTTCGTTCCAGCGACCGAACAAACGACTCATCCGTTCATTGTCCATTCCACCGGCCCGTTTCAACAGGAAATAGGTTTCGGCAATCAGTTGCATATCGCCGTACTCTATGCCGTTATGTACCATTTTAACAAAATGTCCGGCTCCGTCCGGCCCCATCCAGTCACAACAAGGGGTTCCGTCGGCTGCCTTTGCAGCCATATCTTGTAAAAGAGGGCGAATCAACGGCCAAGCCTCTTTCGCTCCGCCCGGCATGATGGAAGCCCCCCAAAGGGCACCCTCTGCCCCGCCGGAAACTCCAGCTCCAACAAACAGCAATCCACGAGCGCGGCAAGCAGCTACCCGTCGCCCAGTATCCATATAATCCGAATTACCTCCGTCTATCAGAACATCCCCCTCTGCCAGAAAAGGACTCACTTGGTCGATAAGTTCATCCACTGCATTGCCAGCCCGCACCATCATCATAATAATTCTCGGTCGGTTCAAAGATGCCACAAACTCTGACAAGTCCGAAAAGCCCAGAATTTGCTTTCCGGCAGCACGTCCTTCTACAAAACGCTCCGCAACACCTTCTTCCACGCCGGGCACGGTCCGGTTCCACACCGAGACCCTACGCCCGTTTCTTTCCATATTCAGCGCAAGGTTTTCTCCCATAACGCCCAGCCCAATCAAGCCTACATCCGACAACTGCTCCATAAGTTCTATCTTTTTATCGTTTATTCTTTTCCAAAGGTCAGAAAAGAAGCAGGTAAATCCAAATGTTTACGGAAATAATTCGTCTAACTTAACAACTTTATGGTTTTCATAAAATGCCAATGCAAACTTTTTATTGTGTTATACATTTTCAATCATCTAATAAACAACGAATTGCGAATCTTCAGCCAGATAAAAATGCAAACTCAAATATTAGGTGCATTTGGCTTTATTTACTAAATTTGCTTCAAACATTGAAGCCATGAAGAGCAAGTTAACTGTTTTATACTTTTCCATTTGGCTGGGAGGCACTTTTTGGAGTGTCTCCGGCCAATTTATAGATGCGGAAACAGCTCCTAAATGGTATTTTGCCCTTTTTGGAGGGACATTTTTATGTTGGATGTACGGAATGAGCCACTTCAGAAGTATACCGACTACTAAAAAGCCCCATTTCACCGATATTTTCCTCTCCATTTCGCTTTGTGCCACAGCATTGGCTTTCCATGGCCTATTGCAATGGAGCGGACTTTGGACGCCACAGCCCATGTTTCCGGTATGCGGCAATTTCGACAACCCGGCCGGCATAGCTTCCGCACTGGCTTTTTCACTACCCTTCAGCCTCCACTATACCCAATCTCCCTGCACCCCCTTTCGTTACACCGCCCTCGCAAGTACCCTCTTCATTGCATGTGCCATCATCGCTTCCGAATCACGGGCAGGAATCCTTTCCATGGGATGTATTTTCCTTTTATATTTCCCGATGAAATGGCCTAAAATCGGCAAAGCCCTGACTTTCGGACTTGTGATGCTGTTCACCGCCTCTTCTGTGTTCCTTTATCATTATAAAAAAGATTCGGCGGACGGAAGGTTACTTATCTGGCAGTGTACTTGGAATATGATAAAAGAGCGCCCGCTATACGGATACGGTTACGGCGGTTTTCAAGCAAACTATATGGACGAACAGGCACAGTTTTTCCGTACTCACCCCAACAGCCGTTATGCACAGTTGGCAGACGATGTGAAATCTCCTTTCAACGAGTATCTCGGGGTCTTGACCGAATTCGGATTTATCGGCGGTACGGCCATGCTTCTCTGTGCCGTCGTGCTTTTCCGTATGTGGCGGAAACATCCTGGGGGAAGTTCGCGACCGGCTCTGCTCTGCCTGACAGCCATTGCCGTCTTTTCCCTGTTCTCTTACCCATTCCGCTATCCGCACACGTGGATACTGTGTATGGGTTCCGCCTTTGTTTTGGTACTTAACGGACATCCGGCATTACGACAGACAACGGGATGTCTTCCTTTCGTGGCAGCCCTCCTTCTCACAACGCTCTCTGTTTTCGCACTCAAACGTATGCGGGCAGAAATTCTATGGTGTGATACCGCCAACCGCTCCCTCTGCGGCATGACAAAAGATATGTTACCCGTCTACAAGGGACTTTACGATAAACTGGGAAACGAACCGCTGTTTTTATATAATTATGCCGCCGAACTGAACGTAGCCGGCCGGTATGGGGAGAGCCTGCGTATATGTAAGGCAAGCTCGGTACGGATGTCCGATTACTACACCCGGCTTCTTCAAGCAGACAACTGCAAACAGTTAAAACGCTATAAAGAAGCTGAACGTCATTTGCAGCAAGCCTCATACATGTGCCCCAACCGTTTCACTCCCCTTTATGAGCTTTACACCATATATGAAGCCCAAGGAGACACGGCATCCATGCACCGCACGGCAGAAGCCATCCTTCGGAAACCCATCAAAGTGGCCTCCCCAGAAGTGCGGCAAATCATCGCAAAAATGAAACGATTCAAACAGATTAATTAACCATAAACAATATTCATGAAGAAAAAGATTGTATACATTTTAACTTACATCTTCTGCTTGATATTCACACCTGTCATATTAGCAGGATGCATTCACCACAGAGTCGACCTATGGCAGGAATGGTGGTTTTACCTCCCTTTACTTATCATCGGAGTAATAGGCTGTTTTTGCAATGCCAAAACATGCACGCTCTTATTTCTCATTCAAATTCCTACAGCACTGCACGGTTTATTCTCAATAACGGCATTCCGTTATTTATTGGAATATAGCCATTATACAATCATCACAACCATACTATGGTGTATATTATTCGCCTTATGGCATTCCCATTCTGCAATATCTGCGTGGCAAATGCTTGGAATGACATACATAGGCTTTTTATACTTCCTCGCCTATCCGGCAATCTGGTTTGAAGAAAATTGGAAAGATTTCATACTCAATACATCGATTGACATTTCTATCCATATGTCGTATATAACCAGCCTTCTACTTACGGCATGGTTATGCCAAACTAAGAACATTTTTTTGAAAGGAAGTTTGGTAATCATAACCACCTTATATATTTTCATCTACGGTTTCTATATTTCAGCAGGCATATGCCGCTTATTGCAGTACGGAACCTTTTCTGGGCAAATACAGACCAAAACCACCTTAACGATACACACAAAAAAAGATTCTAGAAATGCAGTTCAAACTTTCAGTAGCTATCATGTTCACCTTATCACTAACTACCTAAATTTTTCAACAGTCAAAAAGTTTGAAGGATTAGCCTTGCAATTCCGTTGCAGGCCAGTTAGGTTTTCCATATTGGGAGTTATTACCTTCCCGAACAAAGCTAAAACGCTCTCACGAAAACATAAAACCATGCATATGAGTATACCTTTATATTTCATCAAGAAAAAAGATCTACAAAGGTCTCAGATTAAAGCCAATACATACAATGATTACATCTGCATATTCAAAAATGACACATTAATCTACAAAGGAGAAGCAGTCCCGACCAAGCGAGCAGCCCATTTTCTCTCTAAAAAATTACAGCCATGAAGACTTATTTCAAAACATTTGCCATCATTACTTTGTCTTTACTACTCACCAACTGCCGTAAAGCACCCAACTCCTCCCGACTACAAAAATCCTATGAGGAGGCCGTCAAACTACATCAGGCAGGCAACCTGAATGACGCTGTTTTCCACTACCAATCAACCGCTTTGCAATGCCAATATTATCCCAAAGACAGCCTGACTTATTGGTGGAAGGCCATGTGTGGACAGGGGGAAATCTGGAAAGAAAAGAATTTTTTAGACTATGCACAGAGCGATTTTGAAGCCGTCCAACAATTTGCCGTACGACATCGGCTCGACACGGCCGAATACATCGCATGCCGAAAGCTGACCCTCATAGCCTTGGAACAACAAGATTACAGCAAAGCCAAAGCTTATGCACTTCGCGCCCACCAAATCTCAATTAAAACCCCAATGTCCCAAGAAGTGACGGAAAACCAAGAAAATGAAAGAATTTTGTCCGGTTCCGCTTATGCTATCGCCTATGAAAAAAACATTCCGGATACAATGTACCGGCAACTCAAAAGGCTTTCCGCAAATACTTCCTTGGAAATCCAAACCATCGCCCTTAAGCTGCTTTCCTTATACGAAATACAAGGTTCAGGCCTTCAGACGCACTTGCTTCAGTATCTCAGAAGCCAAAATGAGTTCTCGAACCAACGTTTCCAAAAATTCACCGATGCCTCGGAACGTGAGAAGAAACAACTAATCGCAGAAAGGGATACCATCGCTGCTAAACAAAAAAATACGTTATTTATATCCCTAACCATTTTTACCTTGTTACTTGGAAGTAGTCTCTATGCCATGGCTGACCATCGTCGGAAGCATGAACTCGACCGCATACGGCTCATCTTGAATCAAAAAGAACAAACCATCCACATCTTGGAAGAAAAACAAGAAAGCTCTGAAAAGCTACTCTCACGGCTAAAAGAAAAAGAGGAAAGAATGGCAGAATTGGAACGACGCGCACAAAAACTTGATGAAATGCAAAAACTATTCGGAGACAGAAAGGAATACATGGAAAAAGCGACCCAGAAAATGGAAGAATTAAACACCCTTAAAGACCAAATACAACAAAAAGAAAAAGAATGGGAAACGACCGAACAGCAACTTAGGAATCGTCTTCTATACAGTATGGAAATAGGACGGAAACTACCCACAGCCGACAATCCGCACCAACCCACCCTAAAAGAATATACAAACTTAATTGCTACAGATGAAAAGAAAATTTTATTCTTGAAAGAAATAGACTACTGTTTCAACAACTTTGCAAGCGGTCTCCAAAAGATTACGCCCAGTTTAACTATGTATGATGTAGTTCATTGCTGCCTCTTCCGCTTAGGCATCCGGACATCAGACATCGCCACAATGTGCAGCCTAGCTAATAGCACCATTTCGTGTCGACGGAAACGCCTTGAAGCCAAAATGGAGGCTAAAACCTAAGCTTCAAAACACAATGCAAATTATTTTTTTGAAAGAAAAAGCGTAACTATCATGTAATCAAATATATACAAAATTCTCAAAACCACAAAATGCAAACTAAAAAAATTGGATATAGATTAAAACACTACCTAACTTTGTAAAGTGAAAATTCAATGAATGTCAAACCCTTAAAACAAGAACCAATGTAATAAATAAGAAACAAAAAAGAATCGTCGTTGAAATGATACATACGACAAGTACAATTAGAAACAAAATTAAATTGAAGAAACAATGAATATACAGAAAAAACTCTATCTTGTTTTGACAACAATAGGGATTGCCATTTATGGCATTACACTTTACAGTTGTAACGCAGACGAGCAAATACCCAATATAAATGTCCAAACAAAAGATTTCAGCCAATATCTTTATATCGAGAATTATCTTTCGAAAAAGGTGTTCAACAAAGCTGAAAAGGATATCCTAAAAGAAGCATTATACCGGGTAAAAAAGAATATCGTGCAAAACGAGAACGGAATGTACATCTGCAAAACAGCAGAAGAACTTAATATATCCTATGATATATACAGAGATTTATCTACAATCATAGAAATAGGAAATAATCTCGGAGTTCACGCAAACACACACCGAGTTATGAAACGCTCTGAAAATGCATGGGACTTGGATCCATGCGGATGGGCACAAGACTATGTCAACGACTATTTGGGAGATAAGGACGGGGGTGAATTTGCACAAGAATGCTTTAACAACTATTGGTCGGGTACCGGAGACAGAATGTCTATAAGTCCAGATAGATTTAACGACATCACCCAGTATGTCAATAAGCCAAACAGTTTTAACGGCATGAGCTCATTTGTGAAGGACGGAAAACAATACTACCAATCTACAGCAAGCTTCTATGGTACACCTTACCAATATTCATTAGGCTCAGCTACAATTATTTACGATTCAAACATGAATCCTGTAGGATTAAGTGACACTTATGATTTCAATCCCATGTCATGGGGAGATAGGGATGCAAAATCCGAGGCCATGACAAGAGCTGTAAATATAGCAGGTACAATCTGTGATGCTGCATCTTTTAACATATCATATGGAATCACAAAATAGATAACAATCGTAACCAAAGGGACACCCTGTAAAAAGGGTGTTTCTTTTATTTTTAAACACATGAATACTCAAATCAAACTTATCCTACGCGCCCTATTGCCATTACTGTTCATTGGAGCGAACAGAATAGGCCAGCACATAGCCCGCCCTCATTTCATCCCGGACGGTGCCGCAGTGAGGGCTGAAGTATTGTTCCCCGCATTTTTGCTCTTCTTCTTCCCTATCATCCTGCTCATACACGGATGTATTTGTTATATAAACCAACGTCATAAGTTTAACCTGAAACGTCTGGCTTACGCTTTGGCCATCCTGTTCATTCTAATGTCCATTCCAACCTTTTTCCTTTCGGACAACCCATTATCTGCTAAAATATGGGAAGCATCAGAAAACCTTTTTGGCGCGGTAATACTTTGGCTGTACCTTTATGGGATGAACGCCACGAGACAGGTTAACGTCCCGGAATGGAATAGCAAATCCAGCGTGGCATGGTTCTGCATCAGCTTATGCCTCATCGTAGGAATTCTCATTCCGTCTTGCCTGTTTCATTATGGAGTCATAGGAAGCATGCCATTCAGATTGTACAGCCCGCTCATCCTGTCATACGGATGGTTCGGGCTTATATGGCTTTTGCAAAACAACTGGATAAAAGCCGGGCTTTTAATTCTGGCCGTTTTCTCTTTCGTCTACATGTTCAACATGTCCACTATTCCATAACATTAAAATCAACTGCAATGAAAAACCTTCTTCTTTGCTGCCTTGCTGCAACCTTAGCCGTCTCCTCCTGCCAGAAAACGGGCATCAGGCAGACGCTGGAAAAAGCCGGTGAAAACCGCCGGGAACTGGAAACCGTATTGGAACATTACAAAAATGAGCCGCTCAAAGAGAAAGCCGCACGCTTCCTTCTGGAAAACATGGACGGGCATTTCGCCCACACCGGTGAAGCCGTCGACGTGTACGACAATTACATGGACAGTGTGTTCCGCCATTGCAACGGAGACCGTGTGTTCTGGATCATGAAATACGATACTATCTTGCAACGAACAGGCCTGGATTTGGAATTAAGCCAAGACGAACGCCTGTACGATGCCCAATCCGTCACGGCAGACTTCCTGACCGAACATATCGACAGTGCATTCACCGTATGGCAACAGAACTGGAACAAACAATACAGTTTCGAAATGTTCTGCCGCTATGTGCTGCCTTACCGTATCGGGAATGAAAAGACAAGCTTTTGGAGGAGGACATTCACCGTGCCTTCATGGGTACGCGAAGCATACGCCCCCAACCAAGACAACTCCACCTACGCCTATGGCATGGCCAACGACATTTTAGGAGGCATGCGTTCCGTCATTTATTATCCTCCGCAATTCCTTCCCGACCTCCCCCTCACGGCACTCGAACATGTCAAGTCGGCTTCCTGCAAGGAATATGCACACCTGTGCGTGGCCGTACTGAGGGCGCATGGCCTGCCTGCCACCATCGACTTCACACCACAGTGGGGCAACCGCGGATTGGGGCATGAATGGTGCGTGTTCTTTCCCGACAACCATTCTTTCATCCCTTTCAATCCGGGGGAACGACTCGGAGACCACTTCATGAAGCGGAAGGAAGACCGGCTGACCAAAGTGTTCCGCCAAACCTACGAGAAACAACCGGAATCGCTCTATATGCAGAATAAGGGGGAAGAGGAGATTCCCGACCTTTTCGACACACCTTATATCATGGATGTGACAAGGGAATACACGGCCACTTCCGATGTGGAGGTGGAATTGTACGACGACGTTGAAAGCGGCAGATTCGTCTACCTGTCCGTCTTCGACAACCAAGACTGGAGCATCGTGCATTGGGGCACGCGCCACGGACGGAAAGCCACCTTCCGGGACATGGCACGAAACGTAGTGTACATGCCCGTACATTATTCCGAAGAAAACGGCACGGTTCCGGCCGGAGACGCTTTCCTTTTAGACCCACAAGGAAATATCCATAAAATGACAGCCGACACCACACAACGCACGACGGTGGAAGTGAAACGCAAATTCCGCGACGTACGTTCCAACCAATTCCTTCAGGGCGTAATCGGCGGGAAGTTCCAAGTGGCCAACCAGGAAGACTTCAGCGATTCGCTGACCATACATGTCATCCCGCATCTGAAGGACAACAAATTCCATGTCGTCCATCCCCGTTACACCGGCGAATACAGATATTTCCGTTACCTGTCGCCGGACTGGTCGAGGGGCAACATGGCCGAACTTTATACGTTCAATGCCGCCGGCGACACGCTGAAGCATAAACGGCTGATGGGCAACTTCCACGTACGTCCCTGGTGTGGGCCGGAAAACCTGTTCGACGGTAATGTCCTTTCCTTCTACGACTCCCACGACGTGTACGGCGTATGGTACGGATGGGAACTGGAACAGCCGGAAAACGTGGCACGTATCGTATTCCTGCCGCGTAACGATGACAACTTCATCCGCGAAGGCGAAGAATACGAATTGTTCTATTGGAACCACGGGACATGGATGTCATTAGGGCGCAAGACGGGGAATTTCGAGGCGGTATTGAAATACGACAACGTCCCGGCCCAGGCCTTGTTCCGCCTGCACAACCGTACCAAAGGCTCGGAAGAAAGAATCTTCACTTACGAAGACGGAAAGCAAATCTGGTGGTAACCCTTTGGGTATCTACACAGGGATTTTACAAAAAGATCCTTCATCTTTCAGGCTTCATGGTAATCCGTTCATAATATTGACGTTACAGGCTGAAGGATGTTTCAGGCATCCTTCAGCCAAGCCTCATTTCGTTCGGCACAGAACGGAAAATCGTTCGCCTGAGATTGAAAAATCATTCGGCTGAGATTCATTTTTCGTTCTCAGCCGAATGATTTTTCATTTGCCTCATGATGAAAATCCGCTTTCTGCAATGAAAGGAAACTGAAAGATGGCCTCCCTATTCTTCATCCCATAACAAACTATACGACAAAGCGTTGACATGTCGCCTGAAAGATGAAGGCTCTTTTCTGAAAAACCTTGGGAGGGAAAGCATGCGGGACGTGGAAGCTATAAACACATAAAAAAAGCATCCATAATCCTTGGATTACCGATGCCTTTATATTTTGTCGGGATGACTGGATTCGAACCAGCGACCACTCGCCCCCCAGACGAGTACTCTAACCGGACTGAGCTACATCCCGTTTGCGGGTGCAAAAGTAGAAATTGTTTTTGAATTCTCCAAATAAATTTCTACTTTTGTGCTGGTATAACCCACATTTTAGGCAAAACATGCAAATCAGACTTACCGCGCCGCTACACCTGCGGCATAAAACCATACTGCCGGCCAGCAAAAGCATCAGCAACCGGGCCCTCATCATCCATGCACTGGCCGGAGGAAAAGACTTGCCGAAAAATGTGTCGGACTGCGACGACACATTCGTTATGGTAAGGGCACTGATGCAAACCGACGACCCCATCGACATCATGGCGGCCGGTACGGCCATGCGTTTCCTTTCGGCTTACTGGTCTGTGAACGAGGGAACACATACCCTGACCGGTACAGCCCGGATGAAACAACGCCCCATCGGCATCTTGGTAAATGCCCTGCGGACACTGGGCGCACAAATAGAATATGTGGAAACGGAAGGTTATCCCCCCCTGCGTATTTCCGGCGGACTGCATGAGGGAGGCCGGCTCAGCCTGCCGGGAGACGTGAGTTCCCAATACATTTCCGCTTTGCTGATGATCGGTCCGGTCCTAAGAAAGGGTTTGGAACTGGAACTGACGGGACAGGTCATTTCACGCCCCTACATCGACCTTACCCTGAAACTGATGAAAGACTTCGGTGCACAAGCGGAATGGACAGACGAACGACACATCAAGGTGGAACCGCAACCTTACCGTCCGACACCCTATTATATAGAAAACGACTGGAGCGCGGCATCCTACTGGTATGAAATGATGGCTCTGACGCCCGACAAAGACGCGGAAATCGTCCTGACCGGCCTGTTCGCAGACAGTGCCCAAGGAGATTCTGCCGTACATGGCCTGTTCGAACCGATAGGCGTGCACACGGAATTCTTCTGCGACGACGACGGAATACCATGTGTCAGACTGACCAAACAACCCATCGCCACGGAACGTCTGGAGTATGATTTCGTCAACCAACCAGACTTGGCACAGACATTTGTAGTCACGTGTGCCATGTTGGGGCTCCCGTTTCGTTTCACGGGTCTGCAAAGCCTGAAAATCAAGGAAACCGACCGCATCTCCGCACTTATCCGCGAACTGGACAAACTGGGGTATCCCTTGCATGAAGCCTGCGGATCAGAATTATTCTGGGACGGGCAACGCACTGAAGTCCGGCCACATCCGGCCATCGACACCTACGAAGACCATCGCATGGCCATGGCGTTTGCACCTTGCTGTTTCGTCGTTCCCGAAATATATATCAATCATCCGCAAGTGGTCAGCAAATCTTATCCCCATTATTGGGACCACTTGAAAGAAGCGGGATTTGAAATTACGGCCTTATGATTATCATTTACATTCTTATAGCCCTTGTCGTCGCGGCCGTCATTGCTTTCGTGGCCGGCAGTTTGCGCAACCGCTCACTGAAAAAGAAACTGGCACAAGGCGAAATCAGCGAAATGCCGACCGTGGTACAACCGCCACAGGAATGTTGCGGACAGCACGAAGTATGCGAAAAAGAAAGTCTGCTGGCTGCCGTAAGCAAACAAATAGAGTATTACAACGATGAAGAACTCGACCGTTTCCGGGGAAAGGACTCTTCCGCGTACAGCGAGACGGAAACGGACGAGTTTAGAGATGTCCTCTACACAATGCGCGATGACGAAGTGGCCGGATGGGTGCGCAGCCTGCAACTGCGCGGCGTTCCCTTGCCCGACGCATTGAAAGACGAAGTTTTCCTTATTATCGGAGAAAGGAGATTCGACCACGCATGAGCATCCTGTCTTACACTTTCTTCCAGAATGCCCTGTTAGGCAGTCTGTTGGCCAGTATCCTTTGCGGGCTGATAGGCACTTATATCGTTGCACGGAGGTTGGTCTTCATCAGCGGCGGCATCACCCATGCCTCGTTCGGCGGTATCGGTATCGGAGTTTACCTCGGATTTTCTCCCATACTCTCTGCAGCCGTGTTTTCCGTATTGTCCGCCTGCGGCATACAATGGTTCAGCCACCGCCGCGACATGCGCGAAGATTCGGCCATCGCCATTTTCTGGACTTTAGGCATGAGCATCGGCATCATTTGCAGTTTCTTGGCACCGGGCTTCACCCCGGAGCTGTCCTCCTATCTGTTCGGCAACATATTGACCGTGACCCCCTCGGACCTTTATTTGTTAGGCACATTGGCACTCATCGCCATTGTGGTTTTCACATGCTTCCTTCGTCCGCTCGTTTCCATGGCTTTCGATGCCGAATTCGCCCGTTCGCAACGCCTTCCGGTCATCACGGTGGAATATCTGATGATGGACTTCATCGCACTGACTATTGTAGCCTGCCTGCGTATGGTGGGCATCGTGTTGGTCATCTCCCTACTGACCATCCCTCAAGTAACGGCCAATATTTTCACGCATAGTTTCAAACGTATGGCATTGCTCTCCATCGTGACAGGTTACAGCGGCTGTCTGGGCGGCCTTTACCTGTCGTACCATTACAATATACCGTCGGGCGCCTCCATCATTTTCGTCTCCATACTCATCTATTTGGTGTGCAAAGGAATTTCATGGTCGATTATTCGATGGAGAAGGCAATAAAATACATGTTTTTCAGTTATCTAACTGTGTAAAGAACGCATTGGGAAAAAGGATTCTACATATCATCACCTCCGGACTCGTCCTCCTGTCCGTCCTGACGGCGTGTTCCACGAAAAAGAACACGTCGGGCACCCGTTTTTACCATGCCATGACGGCACGGTTCAATACGTACTTTAACGGGTCGGAGGCCTTCAAAGAAGGAGTCCTCGAACAACAAAAAGGACATAAGGACAATTACACGACCTTATTGCCCATGTATGCCGTGCGAAATAAATCTACGGCAGCCATGGGAAAGTCCAACTTCGAGACCGCCATCGAAAAATGCGAGAAAGCCATCAAGCTGCACTCCATAAAGGCGCGGCCGAAATCGAACGTCAACAAGCGGAAAACGGCCAAGGAAAAAGCGTATATGGCCCGTAAGGAGTTCAACCCATTCTTGCGGCACGCCTGGCTGCTCATGGGGAAAGCCCAATTCCAGCAGGGCAATTTCATCGAAGCGGCCTCCACGTTCAATTATATCAGCGGGCTGTATGCCGGACAGCCTGAAATCGTGTCCGTAGCCCGGGCCTATCTGGCCCGTTGCTACGTAGAACTGGAATGGCCTTACGATGCAGAGGATGTCTTTCATAAAATACAACGTGACAGTATCGGGAGTGAAGGAAAACGGGAATTCAACGCTTCATACGCCGATTACCTCATCTTCGTGAAACAATATAAAGAGGCTATTCCTTATTTGCAAAAAGCCGTCAAGAAAGAAAAAAGCAAACTGCAACGTGCACGCCTGAACTTCCTGCTGGGACAGTTGTACCACGAAACGGGAAACAAAGCAGAAGCCTACAAGGCCTTGCGGCGTGTCATACGTGCCAATCCTCCATACGAATTGTCTTTCAACGCCCGTATCCTGCAAACCGAGGCCATGGCCAGCGGGAACCACAATAAAATGGTGAAGAAATTGCGACGCATGGCCAAGAACAAGAAAAACAAGGACTATCAGGACCAGATTTATTATGCCATCGGCAATATCTATCTGGCCAACCGGGATACCGCCCGGTGTATCGGGGCATACGAAACCGGTGCCAAAGAAAGTACACAGAACGGCATTGCCAAAGCCATGGTATTGTTGCGTCTGGGTGAGATTTATTGGGACAAGGAGGACTATATCAACGCACAACGCTGTTACGCCGAACTGGTCGGCATATTGGACAAAGAAAACGAAGCTTACAAAGAGGCGGAACGCCGCTCAGGCATCCTGACCGAACTGGAACCTCATTTGTCGGCCATCAAACTGCAAGACAGCCTGCAATGGTTGGCCAAGTTGCCCGAAAACGAACGTAACGAGGCCATCGACAAAGTCATCGAGGCCTTGAAGAAGCAAGAGAAAGAAGAAGCACGCAAGGCCATGCAGGCCGAAATGGCTGCCAATATGCCCAAAACTCCGACAGCCACACCCACCCTGCCTACGGGAAACCGCGGGGCGCAGGCGGGAGCTTCCGGACAAACCGGCACGTGGTATTTCTATAACCCGTCGGTCGTAGCCCAAGGCAAACGTCAGTTCCAACGTACGTGGGGCAAACGCCCGTTGGAAGACAACTGGCGGAGAAGCCATAAGAACGAGGACCGCACGGAAGATTTCGGAGAATATGACTACAGCGAAGAGAGCGACAGCCTGATGGCGGCACAAGCCGACAGCATCGCCTTGGCCGACAGCATTGCCGAAGCCCAGGAGCGTATGGCCGACTCATTGGCCAGCGACCCGCACAACCGGGAATATTACCTGCAACAAATCCCGTTCACGGAAGAGCAGTTGCAAGCCTCCAACGACATCCTGCGTGATGCGCTTTATCAAGCCGGCATCCTGGAAATGGAGAGACTGGAAAATTTCGGTTTGGCACGGCGTACCCTGTTGCGTCTTATCGAAACGTTCCCGGACGTAGCCGACAAAGACAACGTGTACTACCATCTATTCCTTATCAACGGCCGACTGAATGACATGGCCGAAGCCGAACAGTATAAACAGCGGCTCATCGAGGAGTTCCCAGACAGCCGGTATGCCATCATGCTGGCCAACCCCAAATACGAGCTTTACGCAAGGCAGGGCAAGCACATAGAGGATTCTCTGTATGCCGCCACATACGAAGCTTACGGCAAGAACGAATATGAGGAAGTGTTCCGCAATTATTCCATTTCGACTTCGGATTTCCCGGAGGGGGCACACCGCGCTAAATTCATGTTCATACAAGCCATGAGCCAACTGTACGGCGGAGAACGGGACAGCTTCTTGGTCACGTTGAAACAAGTCATCGAGAAATATCCGAAAGACGAAGTAACGGAAATTGCACAAAGCATCGTGAAAGGCATTCAGGAAGGCCGGTCGCTGACCGACGGGAAATACGCGGCAAGCGACATCTGGAGCCGGCGTTCGCTGACGGCTCTGCAAGACTCCACAGCCGAAGCGCAGCAATTAAGCGACGAACGCCTCAGCAACTTCGTATTCCTGTTGGCCTATCCGGAAAACAGTCTGGACGAGGACCAACTGTTATATGAGATGGCCCTGTATAATTTCACCAGTTTTATGGTACGCAATTTCGACATCGACATCGTGAAGGCCGACGGACTGGCACAAATGCGCGTCAGCGGTTTCCTCAACTATGACGAGGCACACGCTTACGCCCAAAAGCTGTATGCCGATCCGCACATGAGTGTCGTGCTTAAAAACATACGTTCTGTCATCATCTCCGAAAGCAACCTGAAACTGCTGGGCACGGTCTTCAGTTTCGACGATTACAAGAAGTTCTACGATGAGAAGTTCGCACCGCTGCAAGTGCCGGAGGACCTGAGACTGGACGAACCTACTTCCATCGAAATCCGTACGCCGGACGACGAACCGCCTGCCGGAGACGAAGAATACGAAGAAGAGGAGGAAGACACGGACAGCGGTATTATTTTCTAACATACGAAACCATTACAATGATGAACAACGGTTTATTACTTTGGGTAGACGATGAAATAGAATTGCTGAAAGCGCATATTCTTTTTCTCGAAAAGAAAGGATACGAGGTAGAAACCGTATCCAACGGGCAGGATGCACTGGACAAGTGCAGCGAAACGACCTACGACCTGATTCTGCTGGACGAGAACATGCCCGGCCTGAGCGGGCTGGAAACCTTGTCGCGCATCAAGGAAATCACACCGGTCACGCCGGTAGTCATGGTGACGAAGAGCGAAGAGGAGAATATCATGGACCAGGCCATCGGTTCCAAAATTGCCGACTATCTCATCAAGCCCGTCAACCCCACGCAAATCCTCCTGACCCTGAAAAAGAACATCCATAAGAAAGAAATCGTCACGGAGGTGGCTCAAAACGCCTATCAACAGAACTTCGGCAAGATTGGCATGCAAATCAATGACTCATTGACGTTCGAGGACTGGAAAGAGGTGTACAAACGATTGGTATACTGGGAACTGGAGCTGTCCGAGACCGACAGCAACATGGACGAAATGCTGGGCATGCAGAAAACGGAAGCCAACCTGGCTTTTGCCAAATTCATACACAAACACTACGAAGAGTGGATCACCCACCCCGAAGACCGCCCGCTGATGAGTCCGGATATCTTCAAAACCAAAATATTCCCCCTGCTGAACCAAGGGGAAAAGGTGTTTCTCATCGTTCTGGACAACTTCCGTTACGACCAATGGCGGACACTCAGTACGGAACTGGCGGATGCGTTCCTCATCGACGAAGATATTTATTGCAGCATCTTGCCCACGGCCACACAATATGCGCGCAACGCCATCTTTTCCGGTCTGATGCCGGACAAAATCGCCCAAATGTACCCGGACCTCTGGGTGGACGAAGACGAAGAAGAGGGCAAGAACCTGAACGAAGGGCCTCTCATCCAGACCCAATTGGACCGTTACCGCCGTAAGAATACATTCAGTTACCATAAAATCAATGATTCGACTACGGCCGATAAACTTATCGGCCAGTTCAAACAGTTGGAAAAATATGACTTGAACGTCATTGTGCTCAACTTTATCGACATGCTTTCCCATGCTCGTACGGAATCGAAAATGGTGCGCGAACTGGCTTCCAACGAGGCAGCCTATCGCAGCATCACCCAAAGCTGGTTCCGGCATTCTGCCGTGAAAGACCTGTTCAAGGCCCTGGCCGCAAGCGACTACAAAATCATCGTCACGACCGACCACGGCAGTATCCGCGTGAAGTCACCGGTCAAAGTCATCGGGGACAAGAACACGAACACGAACTTGCGCTACAAACTGGGGAAAAATCTGAAATACAACCCCAAAGAAGTCTTTGAAATCAAAGACCCACGTAAAGTCCTGCTCCCGGCTCCCAACCTGAGTACGGCCTACATCTTTGCTTCGGGCGACAATTTCTTTGCCTATCCCAATAATTACAATTATTATGTGTCTTACTATCGCGACACATTCCAACACGGCGGCATCTCTATGGAGGAAATGCTCATACCGCTGATAACCCTTCAAAGCAAGAAACGAAATTAAAAACAAAAAACTATATGAAGATTAGAATAGACTCTTTAGACCACATCCACGAGGCTGCCCGGGAATTTATCGCAGCCATGGGCGACAACACCGTCTTTGCCATGTACGGCAAGATGGGAGCCGGTAAGACCACCTTCACCAAAGCCGTATGCGAATGCCTCGGTGTGGAGGACGTCATCAACTCGCCCACCTTCGCCATCGTCAATGAATACCGTTCGGACAGCGGCGAACTGATTTACCATTTCGACTTCTACCGTATCAAAAAACTGGAAGAAGTATACGACATGGGCTACGAAGACTATTTTTACAGCGGTGCGCTTTGCTTTATCGAATGGCCGGAACTGGTGGAAGAACTTCTTCCGGGTAATACGGTGAAAGTAACCATCGAAGAGAACGAAGACGGTTCACGCACAGTGAGCTTCTAAAAGTTTGAAAAGTTCATAATAAAGGAAAAAATAATAGATATTTTCCTTTGAGTTATCAAAAAGAATGCCTATATTTGCAATATAGCAGAAAAGAACAAGGTACAGTAGTTTCAATATGCTGTGAATGTTCTTTCATAAACCTTAATTATGCAAAAATATACTTTCTCATATCAATATGGGAAATGCCCCTGATGTAATAGGGCGTGGAAGTGATTCCGCGCCCTATTTTTATGTCTTCTTCAACCAAAGACATGACGCGCACTTGGAAAACAGGTATACCCATGCCAAAACATCTCACCTTACCAAACCAAGAAGCAATCCTCTAATTTACAACTAAATACGAAACAAGAACAAATCTCCGCAGAACGAAAAATCATTCGTCTGCAATTGATTTTCCAATCGGCTGAGAATCGTTTTCCGTTCTGCGGAGATTATTTTTCAAAATGGCGTAGCGGCAGTTCTGTCTTACATTTTCACAGACTCGAACCGCTGCCGTCATAAACTTATAAATCAGGATTAATCCTCCTCACCGAAAGATTCCCCGTATTCCAACTCGCCCTGGACCACCCACAGGATATCTTCAGCCGCAAAGTCGCCCATCTTGTCTTTACGGGCCTGACTGATGACGTAATCCACTATTTTGTCCTGGTCGATTTCTATATAGCCGTCCTTGTCGGGCGCCGCATCCAGAATACCGCTATTGGCATAATACTCCACGATGACATCCAGAAAGTAATAAAGCTCTTCGTCCGTAAACTTGTCTTTTACTTCTTGCGGCAAGTAATTTTTGATGAACTCCACCGTGCGTGCATCGTCCTCAGCATCTTGCAGGAGTTCCTGTTCCAAACTGTCCATAACTTATATCTTTAAAGGATGGCCTTCAGCTTTTCCTCGAAAGTACTCTTCGGAGCCGCACCGACTTGTTTGTCCACCACCTCACCGTTTTTAATGAAGATCACAGTAGGCACGTTGCGCACACCGAAACGCATGGCCAAGCCGTCGTTTTCCTCCACATCGCACTTGCCGATGACAGCTTGTTCCTTATATTCTTCTGCCAACGCCTCGATATCCGGTCCGATTTTCTTGCACGGGCCACACCATGTCGCCCAGAAATCTACCACCACAGGCTTACCTGAAGCCAACAACTCTTCAAAATTTGAATCTGTAATTGCTAATGCCATTGTATTATTCCTTTTAATCGTTTGTTATTACTGACAAATATACTAATTTATTTTATATGACAGGACGGGTTTGCTTTGAATATAAGAAATTAAATCCTTTTTAACTGACACTTTCGCCAACTTGGATTGCATCGTCAGGTTCATCTGTCCCAACGGGTCGAGAATGTGGAAATAAAGGTCGGTATTGCCGGGACACTCCTTCACGATGTCGGAAAGCGAAAGCACGATATCCTCATCCAACGCATCCAAAGCCACGGATATCGTAATCCTTTCCACCAGAGTGTCTTTCACATCTGCCAGAAAATCAATGCGCCCGATACGGAAATCCAGTTTGGAAGGATCCCATTGCCGGGGCTGGCATTTAGCCGTAATATAGAGCGTATTCCCCACATCCATATATGAGCCCCATGTAGGCCAATCCTGTCCGAACAAAGCCAGCTCGTATGCTCCCGTGAAATCCTCCATCGTCACGATGCCATACGGCTTACCTGTCTTGGAGATACCCTTCCGTACGGCCGTGACCATGCCGCCCAGCGTGAGGTCCATATTGACAAACTGTTCCAAATCTTTCAAATCCGCCATGTGCACGTTGCACACATTTTGAAGTATGACGGCATAATCGTCCAACGGATGGGCGGACAGATAAATGCCGACCAAGTCGCGCTCCTTGTTCAAACGCTCCAACGAACTCCACGGTTCGGCCTGCGGCACTTCCGGCGTGGCGATTTCCACCATGTCCATATCCCCGAAAAGTGAATTCTGCACGGCATCCTTGTCGGTCTGGTAGCGCGAGCCGTAACGTGCCAACTGGTCGATAAAGCTTTCCCCTTTGGCATTCACGCCGAAATACTGTTCGCGGGTGATGCCGTCGAAACAATCGAAAGCCCCCGAAAGCACCAGGCTTTCCAGGTTATTCCGTTTCACGGCTCCGCTCGGCACACGTTGAATGAAGTCGAAAATGTTCTTATAAGTCCCGTGGGCTTCCCTTTCTTTCACGATGGCGTCCACAGCCGAATCGCCCAAGCCCTTGACGGCCCCCAAGCCAAAACGGATGTTTCCGTCTACGTCCACACTGAACTTCCGGCGGCTGATGTTGACGTCCGGTCCCAAGGTATTGATACCGATACTTTTGCACTCGCTCATCAGCTTTGTAATATCGGTAATGTTCGCCAAACTTCGGCTCATTACGGCCGCCATATACTGGGCGGGGAAATTGGCTTTCAGGTAGGCCGTCTGATAGGCAACCCAAGAGTAGCACGTGGCATGGCTCTTATTGAACGCATACGAGGCAAACTTCTTCCAGTCCGCCCAAATCTTTTCCAGCACTTTCGGGTCGTGGCCATTCTTCTTTCCGCCCTCGATGAACTTGGGATACATGTGATTCAGCTTTTCTATCAGCTTCTTACCCATAGCCTTACGCAATGTATCGCTCTCGCCTCGCGTAAAATCGGCCAACTGACGGGACAGCAACATCACCTGCTCCTGATACACCGTGATACCGTATGTGTCTTTCAGATACTTCTCCATACACGGTATGTCGTATTCCACCGGTTTACGTCCTTGTTTACGGTCGATAAAGTCGGGTATATAGTCCATCGGTCCCGGACGGTAAAGCGCATTCATGGCAATAAGGTCCTCGAATGTGGAAGGCTGCAATTCGCGCAAATACTTCTGCATGCCGGGGGATTCGAACTGGAACGTCCCGATGGTGCGTCCGTCGCAATACAGACGATAGGTGGCCGGGTCCGTAATGTCCAATGCGTCCACGTCTATTTCCATCCCGAGACTGTCGTAGATGTTGGCCTGGCATTCCTTGATGATGGAAAGGGTCTTCAGCCCCAAAAAGTCCATCTTGATCAATCCCGTGTCTTCAATCACGGAACCTTCGTACTGCGTACAGCGGAGCTTCTCTCCCGTTTCCTTGTCCTCGGCTGTGCTGACCGGCACCCAATCGGACACGTCGTCACGACAGATGATCACACCGCAGGCATGCACGCCCGTGTTCCGCACATTACCCTCCAGCATCCGGGCATAACGGATGGTGTCGCGCAACAAAGGATTCGGCGATGCCTCGGCCTGTTGCAACTCCGGAATACACGAGATGGCATTCGGGAGATTCATTTTACGCGACTTGCCGTTTTCGTCGTCCGGCAACTTGTCCGGTATGAGCTTACACAATCCGTTGGAAATGTCCAACGGCAGCTTTTCCACCCGGGCCACATCCTTTATGGCCAGTTTCGTGGCCATCGTACCATAGGTAATGATATGCGCCACTTTCTCTTCACCGTATTTCTGCGTCACCCAACTCAAGACCTTTCCGCGTCCGTCATCGTCGAAATCCACGTCGATATCGGGCAATGAAATACGGTCGGGGTTCAGGAAACGCTCAAACAGCAAATCGTATTCAATGGGATCTATCTTCGTGATACCCAAACAATAGGCCACCGCAGAACCGGCCGCCGACCCACGTCCCGGCCCCACGGACACGTTCAACTCGTGACGCGCAGCATTGATATAGTCCTGCACGATGAGGAAGTAACCGGGGAAACCCATCGTCTTCATCACGTGCAACTCGAAGTTGATACGTTCCCGCACATGCTCCGGCAGCGGGTCGCCATAAAGCTTGGCCGCCCCGATATAGGTCAGTTCAGCCAGATAATCGGCTTCCAACTTCAAACGGTAAAGCTTGTCACAGCCACCCAGTTTCTTCACTTTCTGTTCGGCGTCCTCGCGGCTGAGCACCACGTTGCCGTTTTCGTCACGGGTAAACTCCTCAAACAAGTCCTCATCGGTATATTTCTTCCGATAGCCTTCTTCGGTTCCAAATTCTTCCGGAATGGCAAAGTTCGGCATAATCGGCGCATGGTCGATGCTGTAAAACTCCACTTGGTCGCAAATGTCGCAAGTGTTGGCCAATGCCTCCGGCACGTCTGCAAACACTTCATTCATTTCCGCCCGCGTCTTGAACCATTCCTGTTTGGAATAAAGCATACGTTTCGGGTCATCCAAATCACGGTTGGTGCTCAAGCAGATCAAACGGTCGTGTGCTTCGGCATCCTCCTGTTCCACAAAATGGCAGTCGTTCGTACAGACCAACTTCACGTCATATTTACGGGCCAGTTCTATCAATTGCGCATTGGCCCGTTGCTGCAACGGGAAAGTCTCACGGTTGGCCCGTTGGTCCGGATCTTTCACCTCATGGCGCTGAAGTTCCAGATAATAGTTGTCTCCAAACACGCGTTTGTACCACTGCACCGCTTCTTCAGCCCCTTCAAGGTCGCCCGACAGTATTTTCCGAGGAACTTCACCGGCTATACAAGCCGAACAGACAATCAAACCTTCACTGTGCGCCTCCAGTTCAAAACGGTCCGTACGCGGACGCACATAAAAACCGTCTGTCCACGACTTGGAGACCAATTTGACCAAGTTATGATACCCCGTTTCATTTTTAGCCAACACGATTAAATGATACCGCCGGCCGTCCTTTTCTTTTTCCATCTGATCCAGACGACGAGGCGCCACATACATTTCACAACCGAATATCGGTTTGAACAAACGTTTCCGGGCCGCCACCAACTCCACGCGAGCCGTGGCCAACTGATCGGCAATCGGAGGAAACTCCGGTTGCGCCTCCGGCACGAAATTCGCCTCAGCCGGTATCGGCTCGTCATTCGCTTCTGCCCGCCTTCTCAGTTCATCGGCTTCTTTCTGCTTCTTTTTCTGCCCGTCCACCCATTCTTTCAGGGCCGCATCCTCACCGTTCTCCAACAAGGCGATACGCTTCTTCCACATTTTGATGTCCGCATTCGTACCGCTGTTCTTTTTGGTCGTATAATTAAAAAACTCCTTGATGGCCATCATGTTGCCATGGTCGGTGATGGCCATTCCGCGCATACCGTCTTTCATCGCCTTGTCAACCAAGCGCGACACGCTGGCCTGACCGTCGAGGATGGAATATTGGGTGTGCACATGAAGATGTACGAAGTCCTGCATAATAGTTACAATTTGGTAAAACAGAAATTACGGGCTAAAGTTACGCCACATTGAGGAAACCAACAAAATAAACCTTCGTTTTTTAACATAAAAGACTTTTTAGGGGTCGGCCTTTGAAAAAGAAAGTAGGGAATTTTGCATTTTAACGGAATATAGCTACCTTTGTCCGCTAATACAAGGGGAAAACTCCATGGGACGCAAATTGAATAAATTAAAAAAAATCAGAATACATCGGGAAGGAACGCACACGCTCATCGCGGGTGCAGGGGTGTTGTTGCTGTTCAACGCCTGCCTTTACTATGCTTTTGAATGCAAGCTCCCGTTCTATATTTCTGCAACCGTATGCACGGTCATCTACCTTATCGTAGTCAATTTCTTCCGATGCCCGGTCAGACGTTTCGAAGGGGACACGGAAAACGTTGTCGTAGCTCCGGCCGACGGTAAAATCGTCGTGATAGAAGAGGTGGACGAAAACGAATATTTCCATGACCGCCGACTGATGGTTTCCATATTCATGAGCTTGACCAACGTGCATGCCAACTGGATTCCGGTGGACGGAACCGTAAGGCTGGTGGAACACCATGACGGAAACTTTCATAAGGCTTGGCTGCCGAAGGCCAGCATTGAGAATGAACGTTCCACTATCGTCATCGAAACACCGGACGGGGTCTTCATCATGGCCCGGCAGATTGCCGGTGCTATGGCCCGACGCATCGTGACATACGCCCGCGAAGACGAAGACTGTTATATCGACGAACACATGGGATTCATCAAGTTCGGTTCCAGAGTAGACCTTTTCCTTCCGGTCGGGACCAAAGTCAACGTCAAATTGGGGCAAAAGACGGTGGGTAACGAAACCATCATCGCCAAATTATAATAAAATGTTATATGGCAAATATCATCATACGACAGATTCCCAACAGCATTACTTGCTGCAACCTGATTTCCGGCTGTATGGCTACGGGTGCAGCTTTCTACGGTAATTACAGTTGGGCGTTTCTGCTCATTGTCATAGGAGCCGTATTCGATTTCTTCGATGGGATGTCGGCTCGCGTGCTGAAAGTATCCTCCCCCATAGGAAAGGAATTGGATTCGTTGGCAGATGTAGTGACCTTTGGAGTAGCCCCTTCGGCCATGATATTCCATCTGTTCCATCGGGTGGTCTACCCCGACTTCATGGAACCGCTACGCGACGTGATGCCCTATACGGCTTTCCTTATGGCAGCTTTTTCGGCTTTGCGATTAGCCAAATTCAATATCGACACGCGGCAAACATCGTCTTTCATCGGTGTACCTACCCCGGCCAACACCTTGTTTTGGGCTTCGCTGATTGTGGGCAATTACGGTTTTTTGGTTTCAGAAAAGTTCAATGCTTTCTTCCTTTTCATGTTCATGTTGTTATCCTGTTTCCTTTTGGTAGCGGAGATTCCCATGTTCGCCCTCAAATTCAAGAACCTTTCCTGGCAAGACAATAAAATTAAGTTTATTTTTATCTTGACTTGTATTCCCATGATTATCTTTCTGGGGTTCAGTTGTTTTGCAGCCATCATCGCATGGTATGTCATTCTTTCCGTCCTGACTTCGCGACAGAAAACACACTGATTCTGGCATGGTTCTTGTTTATAAGTCCGGCAACAAAGCATAAAAAATTATATTTATGACAGGTCCTTTCGGATGTTTATTCGGTTTACTTTTTGCCTTTTTGGCCTTCCTACTCATTATGGTTCTTAATATAGCCAGAAGAGTACGGAACATCATGTCTTCATTTTCTCCCAAGAACCATAAACAACAGTCTTCATCCGGTAATCCCCACGGACAAACCACGTCGCAAAATCATTCTCAATCCTCGTCCCACGGTTCGCACAAAATATTCGACGACAACGAAGGGGAATATGTGGACTACGAGGAAATCAAATAAAAGAAACCTAACGCTTCCCCTTAAAGAAGTCTTTCAGCAAAGCCACGGACTCGTCCGCCATCACACCACTCACCACTTCCGTTCGCGGATGTATGGCTTGCGGTGCAAACATCCTGTATCCTCTTTTTTCATCCGTTGCCCCGTAGACCAGGCGTTTCACCTGTGCCCATCCGATGGCCCCCGCACACATCACACACGGTTCCAAGGTTACGTAAAGCGT
>ULVC01037568.1_pt1 | contig 103905 bp, 75 predicted proteins | sample 1958821 | NCBI WGS metagenome assembly ULVC01 (sample SAMEA4835769, study PRJEB28245) | human gut metagenome | biome: gut microbiome; material: fecal sample | place: Denmark | collected 2008 | reverse complement strand
GTCCTTTTTTAGTTTGAGAGGGTGGTTTTGTCCCAGCCTCAAGGGAACACAGGGATCCTTCCGCCATGTATTGCCACGTAACGCTATATAACGCAATGGGCTATTTAACACATGGAGGCATTGGGCTGCTGTTGCCGGCTACGTTGTCTGATCTCTACCCCCTGTATCCGCTCCCCCGTGCGTCCGCCGGCGGTCTCGTGTGTGGCTGTATCGTCCGACCTGACGACCTATAGCCAGGAGTGAACCGCATGGTGGGCCGAGATTGGCCCAAGAGTGAGCCATTCTGTGGTCCGAAGTGAGCCCAAGGTTGAGCCACGCTGTGGGCCGAAAGTTGCCCAGCAGTTGATATAATTGTTCTATTTTTCGCCGCCCTCTCGGCGGCATGGGCACCCCGAAGGGGCGAAGTAAGAGGGGTACCCGCTATGCCGGGCGCTGCGAAGCTGCGTCACCCCCTCTTATGCCCTTTTTTGTTTTCTCCTGCGGAGCTGAGCCCGGACAGGGCGAACGGAGCTCATGCCGCTCCAGCACTGAGCGGAAGGCAGTGACTGTATTCTCAAAAATCGGCGAAAATGGTGTGATCCGAAAGTACAACAGGTGACGAGGCGGCCGCGAAGCCGCGCTAGTGCTAGATGCGGAAGTTACCATTTGCCGGGGGATGTGACGCAGCAAGTAGCAACACTTGTAAATCATTATTGATGGTGAAATCTCAATTGAAAAACTAAGTTCCGGCCGTGGGCCAAGCGGAGCGGAATTTACTCTTACAAGGCTTTTTGGAGTTTGGAAATAAATATTGCAAACTGGAAGTTACTTTTGCAACCCACCACTATTACGCTATCTCAATTGAAAATCGTTTAAATCGGTCGAAAAAGTCCGAAATTATTGAAATTATCTTGGGGAAAATAGATATTTGTGGTATAAGAAAAAATAACATTCTATGCGGAGGTAAAGATGATGAAAGCAAGCTATAAAAAGCTCTGGAAATTACTTGTTGATAAAGAAATGAGCAAAGGTGATCTTCACAAGAAGAGCGGTTTGTCATCCAGTACCATGACGAAGCTTAGAAAAGGCGAGGATGTCTCAATGGAGGCATTGCGTAAAATCTGTATTGCACTCAACTGCAATATTGAAGATATCGTTGAATTTGTACCTGACAACTCAGAGTCCTAAATGTTGGACGTATCATCATGAATTATCGCATTGTATATTATATTTATTTTCCATGAGTTTGGAGGTGGCAACCGTGGGTGATGAAATTGTTCAGGTTGGCAAATACACATTAGAATCTCTAACAACTGGTATGTACTCGGATCCCAAAATTGTTTATAGAGAATACATTCAGAACAGCGTTGATTCTTTGGAACACGCCGTTTCTCTTGGTATGCTTGAGCAACAAGGTATGCGCATTGACATTATTGTTAATGCAGATGAGTCTTATATATCGATCAAAGATAATGGAACAGGCATATCTGCTGCCGAAGCTGCGCAAACACTGATGAATGTTGGTAGCTCCAAAAAGAGAAATGCCAACAACCGAGGCTTCCGTGGAATTGGTCGTTTAGGTGGAATGAGCTATTGTAATACTCTTGTTTTTACTACTTCCGCAGAAAATGAGAAAGTAAAAACGGTAGTCTCATTCGATTGTAAAAAGCTACGGCATCTGCTTGTTCCAGGTGAATACGAAGATATGAGTCTGTCTGCCGTCTTGGAAGAAATAACGACTATAGAGACATTTCCTGAAAAGGAAGAGAAGCATTATCTCTGCGTCGAAATGGTTGATGTGAACGGCTTCTCAGATTTGCTTGACATAGATGCAGCAAGAAGCTATATATCCCAAGTTGCTCCCTTGCCCTATCAGTCCAGACACTTTATTTATACCTCTCAGTTAAAATCTTATTTGAGCGATAATGGGTACATTGTGGAAGAGTTCCCCATATTTGTGGGAGAAAACGAATCGGATTTAGAGCCGGTATATAAACCCAATAAGAGTAGATTCAGATCAGATCGTGGCAAACGAACAGTCGATGAAATATCAAGTATGAAATACTTTGATGTTACCATTGATGGTGAATTATATGCCTTGGGCTGGTACGGTAATTGTGGATGGTTCGGCTTCTTGTCTGAAAAAGAAATCTCTGGTTTCCGCGTGAGAAAAGGAAACATTCTTATAGGTGATAATCACACCATGAACGCTATCTTCAAGGAATCACGCTTCAATGGATGGACGCAAGGTGAAATATTCATTGTTACCGACAAACTTATTCCTAACGCCAGACGAGATGATTTTGAGCAGAACGATGCCTACTATAAATTTATGGAAGCTTTGAGCAACAGCGTTGGACTGGAAATAGCTCGTACAATCAGAGAGGCGTCGTCAACTCGTAACAATCCTAACGCAAAGGCGTTGCGAGAAATTGAACGAAAAATTAGTGAGGCTTCCACTGCTGTCACAGAAGGATTTAACTCTACTGTAGATAAAGAAAAAATGGTCACCACATTGACAGAAAGTGCGGCTTCGCTTGTAGGATTGCGTGTGAGTGATGAGTTGACTCCTAAGAAGAAGGAACTTCAAGAAAAGATAGAAGCAGCAATCGAAGAGGTTTCCGAGAGCAAAAACTTTAAGATAAACCAAATCAATTCCGGAATTGATAAGAAGAGCAAACAAGTCCTCAAAGTAGTAAGTGATATTTTATCAAGAAAGCTTGCCAAAGTCCTTGTCGATGAAATAATCGAGGACATTGTAAAAGAGCTGAATAGAAAGTAGGACTATTATGGAAATTCTCCCTTCTGAATATCAAAACATCGAACTTTCGAGATACGAAAAAATGTTCGTGCGCCATGCTATTTCCGATGATGGGTATGGCTTTCTTTTGCTGAAAGTAAATCCAACAATGATCGAAAATGAAAGTATGAATGTTCTGATATCTTCTAGAGGGGTAGTCTTTTTCAAGTTCTTTGAAGATTTCTCTGACGCATCTCTTTTTGGAGCGACTATACAGCCGTATACGCAGTTTGTTTACCCCACTGCGAAAAAGATAATTTCCGAAAAGCTTCTTGGAAACAAATCTCTTTCTGAGAACGCAAAGGCTCTTAAATTCCCAATAAACATTGTTCATGTCTTTCCTAATCTTAAACGAGCTGACATTTCAAAAATGAGTGTAAGTGCTATTTTAGATTTCGTTCAAAAGCAATGTTTATTTTCAGAGGACTTCTCTGAACTTCGTCAGGGGTTTGGAGCAATTATAGACCGCGTGTTGGATAACCCCATCGTCCCTGTCTCTGATACACCAATGCTTATTTCAGACTTGAATGTAAACTCTGTGATGCAAAGGATTGCCCCAGAGTATGTTACTGTTCGTGTGGCTTGTGTTGACACAGCAGATTCTACTCCAGGTGTTGATAGCGAACTGCTGGTTGTTGATGAAAAGGATGTAGTTGTAAGAGCCTTCCGCTTGGACAAGGAGCAAATCAACATTGTCAATCGTATAAGCAAAGATGACCCTAATCAGCTCATTTTAGCGTGCGCTGGCTCTGGTAAAAGTGTTTTGCTCATATCGAAATGCTTTAAGGCAGCGCAAATGAATCCGAACAAGAAGTTCCTTATCACTTGCAGAAATGAGAACCTACATTCTCTTTACATATGGTTTATTGATCGCGCCGGACTACGCGAGAAAAATGTAGAGTGTATGACCTTTCATACTCTGTGTAAAAAACTCCTTGAGAAGAATGGATTTACTGCAAAATATGGTGATTTTGATGGATGGGTATCATCTGTAATCGACAAGCTCAATCGAGGACAAATCCAAGATCGGTATTACGGTATTTTTATCGATGAAGTACAAGCATTTGAGTCAGAGTGGTATAAATTCTGTTATAACCTATTGGAGAACAAGAATACAAAAGATCATATTTTTGTTATCTGTGGCGATAAAACACAGCGATTGGAGAAACTAAAAAAACGCGGGCAAGCCCCTTGGCAAGTTGGAGACGGATATCCCAATTATCGAGGGGGAAATAAAAATATCAGGATTGAAAAGAACTATAGAAACTGCATAGAGATTAACGAATATATCAACAGGTTTGTTTCCAATGCAAAGCAATATTTGTATGAAATACAGGAAGATTACGAAATTGACCCGGATATGTTTCTGAGAGGACAAGCGGTATTTCACGGCGATGGAGTAAAGTACATCCAGCTTCCAATTAAAAAAGCAAGCTGTGAAATAGACACTATTCTTCAAGCAATAAACAAGATCCATGATGAAAACGAAATACCCTATGATGAAATAGCAGTTATCATGTATCAGGGTCAATATCGGAAAAAAATAGCAGGCTGGTTGGATAAGCAATACTATCTGCAACAAACACTGGAAACGAGACTACGACTCGAAGATATTCCCTGCTGCCGCCTCTACTCTACAGATGCAGGATGGCAAGATCATTTCGGAGAGACCGGTGGCGTTAGATTGATTAAGTTTCAATCAACTCTCGGATTGGATTTCCGAGCCGCAATCATTTGCGGTTTAGTCCCTCTGGGAGAATACGACGGAATAAAGAATCCCAACTGGGAGCATCTGAAAACAAATGAAGAGACCTATTCAAACGCTATTGCAGCAACCCAAAGCTGCATTCAAAACTTGTATGTAGCTTGTACACGAGCTAAAGAGGTCCTTTATATAATCGCTCCGGAGACTGAAAACGAATCCGTTTTCATGAAAATGTTAAAGGATTCAGTCTAACGAAAGGTAGGCATTATTTATGAAACTCATAGAGAACGAAACAAAATTTATCCATAAAAGTATGCCTTCCTGGGGTGTGGGTATTTTCCGAGAGTCAGACGGCACTTACATAACTATTGATTTTGAGAATGCGGGTATCAAAAAATTCGGTATGAACAGTATTGGTACCACACTTATGGTTGTGGAAGAAAAGGCTGAAAAAGTTGTGGCTGAACCCGAACCTATTTCACAGACTACTTATGTTCCCGTAAACGCTCAGAACGGTGCGCTCATTCAATATGATGGAGAGAGTGGAAGCATCGCCGGTAAAAATATAATTGAAGCCTTTGAAGGGAATGACTCTGTTATCTTCAACGAGTCATATATCATTATTGGTGAACACACAGAAGCCCTCAAAATTCACGCAATGTATGATTTGACAATAATGGGCGATGTAACTGCGCAAGAGTGCGTTGTAAACGGTTCATTGACGGTTATAGGTAATGCTCGTATCAAAAACATAACTTGCCAGAATGGATTTATTTGCAAGGGAGATCTGTACTCTGAAAAAGTATATGTCGGTGGGGATTTGATTGCAGACTCTGTTGTCTGTGATGAACTGATTTGCGATGGAAACGCTGCCATTCAGACCACTGCCAATATCAATCAGGCAGCACAGATCGCCAAGACAATCGTTGCTTGTGAAGGTATTATGGGTGCTGGAAAGTTTACAGCGCAGAACGCCATCGCAAACGAATATTTTGAATTTGACGGGGATTACGAAGGTAAAATACTTGAATTAGAGACAGATGAGACTATATGCGATACTGTTCCTCAAAATTCCGATTCCTACGATACCGTTGAAGATGTTATAGCCTTGGCTAATAAAAAGCTGACCGAAGAATATGGCAAGTGTAGTTCGCTTGATGAGGAACAACTGATTGACCACTTGCGCTTCTTGAGTGGCATTGAGAACAAAGAATTGAAGGCTTTACCTATTGTTGAACCTTTATTTTCTAAGTTGGCAGATTTGTCTTATAAAAGCAGAATTGAAACAATCGAGGAATATTTGACCGTCCTTGTTGCTAAGGAATTACTACCTGATGAAGTCTTCTCCTACGAATCTATTGAGCATATAGGGAGATTGTATCTATCAAAGGCTCATGATGAAATAAGTAATCTCATTTTCGAACCTACGACCATAGAACAATTTTCGCGAGTGCTTTCAATGGCAGTAAAGTTTGAAGAAGAGCTGTCAGATGACTGGGAAATCATGATGGATATGATATTTGAGTCTGTAGGACTTAAATACTCTACCGTCAGCTCCATGATTCGCAGAAATAAACCGAAAGAAACCGAAACCTCTGTTCCCGCAGAATCTCTGCCAGCGTCAAGTGATGGTACAAAGGATGATGCTCCTAAAACGGATGCAACTCGCATGAAAAAGTCCGACTTTCTTGCAAAAAAACTGAGTCATGGCGGAAAGAAATTCGGGCTTACTGATGTTGAACTTGAGCGTATGGCAACAATCAAAATCAGAACTTTTGATGACTTGGTAAATGCGTCCGACGAAACCCTTACCAAAGTCTTTGGCAAAAAAGCATTCTTGGCAGATCACCTGATTCAAACAAGAGATAAGATAATTGAAAAATTAGTGGACATGGAATAAACTCCGCAAGCGAGGTGAGATAAATGGCAAATGAAAAAAGTATTGCGCATGAATTGCTGGCACAAGAAATATTGAAGAACTTCAAAGGCAAGATCACTGGCGATAATGCAGACTATATCGTCGGCGAAAACCCAGAAAACCGCTATTTTGTAGGTAAGCTTTTGCCTGTGAGCGATTCACAGACATCGTCTTGGGGGTCAGATGTCTTTATCGAATCGATAGGCGCTGACTTCTACATTACGCCGGATGAGATCTCTTCGGCGCAGCTAACCATTTATCCACGAGGGGATTTTTATTACAGGGCATATCCAACTCTTGAGCAACAGCGTACTGCTATGTTGCAGAAAGCCAATGAACTATTTGAGACTCGCTTTACAGATTTTGAGGAATTGGTCTCTAAATATCAGGAAGACCCTTCTGCTTTTTCCAAGGTGAAGGAAAAGCTCGTTCCTGTATATAAGAAAGTACAGATCCATAAAACCCACTTCCCGCTTGTGTTTTCGCTGCATGAGCTTCTGGAAGGCAATCCTCAATACGGCTATGCAGATGCAAATCACGCTCAAAATAAGCAATTCGAGCAGTATCTCAATGACCTTCAATCAGCAATCATGGAGGATGAATATTGCTATACTCACGAGTTGTATGAAAAAACGACCTTAAAAGATTTACTTTCCGAGGAAGACTATAAAAAGTTTATAAATAAGAATGCAAAGCAAGGCACTCCCATTCGTCAAAATTGGAATGTCTATATTGACATAACCATCAAGCTTATTAAGGACAAGTATTTGATTTCTGTCGCGTTGGTCAACGGATCACAAGTTCAGTCCAACGGTGTCACACATAAGTCTAACAAAAAATCAAATGACAAGCCGACCATTGAGACATTGTTTAATTCTGGTATGAAGATCCACCTTGATGGGGCATCGTTTTCGCCTATAGAGTTAGACTTTTTTGCTGATGACTATAAGTACAATAGCAGCCAGCAAGCAATAGGAAATAATTGCTCCGTAATCTACGACGAAGAAAGCAACTCAATCATCACAAACCATTTGCCCATCTTCGTGCAGAAAAGGCTCCTGACGAATGATGAACTCGCAGTATCATTCCAATCACTAATCGATCAGCCTGTTTCCACTTTGAAAGATATACACAGGAAGATGCTTGCAGAACACAAAAAATGGCAACGAAAACTTGAGGAAAGGAAGCCGTCCCTATCCGAAATTGGAATAAAGAATATGCAGGAGGAAATTGACGAATTTGCACGAGAAATCCGTCGTTTTGAGTTCGGAATAGAAGTTATCAATGATTATCCGATAATCATGAAGAGCTTCGTGAACATGAATCGGACATTTTTGAAAACCTCAAAGAAGTATAGCACTTGGAGATTGTTCCAGATTGTTTTTATTGTCTCTCTCGTGCCGGACATTGCTGCTTGCGATGAGAATGTTCTGCTTGATTCACAAAAAGATCAAACAACGCTGAATGAGGTCTCCCTTTTGTATTTTCCTACCGGTGGTGGTAAAACAGAAGCTTTCCTTGGCGTCTTAATTTTTAACCTGTTTTTTGATAGATACAGAGGAAAGGAATGCGGAGTAACATCCATATTAAGATATCCTCTTAGACTTCTTTCAGTCCAGCAAGTGCAGCGTCTTGCCAATGTATTGGCACAGGCAGAATTGATTAGACGAAGCGATGCAACAATATCTGGAACAGAAGAGTTCTCTCTCGGCTATTTTGTTGGTGATGCAAATACTCCTAACAAAATTGAGAAAAAGAATGTTCTTAAATATCGAACAAGTTCCCAAGCTGCTATGGACGAAGAACGCATTATTGACATATGTCCGTTCTGTGGAAAGCAAACCGTCCATTTGAAATTTGATGAGGATAGCTATCGCTTAGTTCACTATTGCGAAGATGCAAAATGCCCTTCTAACGGGGTTTTGCCTATATACATGGTTGACTATGAGATATACAGATATCTTCCTTCTGCCATTATTAGTACAGTCGATAAGCTTGCAATTTTAGGTAACAATCCGAGCTTTAGAAATATTCTCTCTGGGGCTTCACGCAGATGCCCCAAGCATGGCTTTACCAGTACAACAAAGTGCATGGTTGACAGAGAGTTTTGTAACATTGAGGCATCTGACTTTGAAGAAGTGGAAATGTATGACCCTGCACCTACCCTCTTTATTCAGGATGAGCTTCACTTAATCCGTGAAAGCTTGGGTACATACGCTTCTCACTATGAGTCGTTTATAGACTATTTTGTCAAAAATGTTTCTCCGTCTCGACGCCCGATTAAGACAATAGGAGCTACTGCTACAATTTCTTCCTATGCAACGCAAATAGCTCAGTTGTATAGCAAGGATCCTATTCGGTTTCCGTGCGCATCGCCTGACCTCAAGCGAAACTTTTATTCCTATATTGAAGAAGATGATACACAGCGTTTAATCATGGGGTATGCACCTTATGGAAAGGCAATTATCAATTCTGTAGTGTATTCTTTGAAGTATATGCGTGAAGTGGTTTACGACTATAAGGAACATCCGGAAAAAATATTAGAAATACCGGGCATAGGGATAACAACCATCGATGACGCACTTGAAATTCTAAAGGATTATTGGATTTTCCTTGAGTACAACAATGTAAAAAGAGATGGAAACAATGTGGAGGGTGCGCTTGAAACACCTATCAATGTTGAGATGAGAAAAGCTGGCATTACTCCATTCAGCACCCGCAAGATGACAGGCGACGAAACATTCCAAGATGTTAGAGAAGTGTTGTCTCAGGTCGAAACCAATGCGGATGTTTTCAATGGTGTGAACTTAATTGTCGCTACATCCATGATCTCACATGGTGTAGACGCTGACCGGTTTAATATTATGTTCTTCTATGGTATGCCCGGTAACACAGCGGAGTACATCCAAGCATATAGTAGAACCGGCAGACGCCATTCCAGTATTGTGATCGATATTATACGCCCTTCCAGAGAGACTGACCAAAGCTATCTGAAAAACTTTGTAAATTTCCACGAGTTTAAGGATATTATGGTTGAGTCAGTACCTATAAATCGCTGGGCAACAAAAGCTATTGACTGCACATTGCCAGGAATTTTCACCGGTTTGCTGCTTACTAAATATGATCCGGAACTGCAATTTGCTCATGGCTCGCTGTTCTTCATGAATAACATCAAGAAAGCGATTGTTGCTGGCAGCTTGGATCCCGACACTGTGCGAAACGAACTTAAAATGTCATATGGCTGCACCGTCGCGGGTGAGGTATATGAACTTGGTAATCAGTACAGGGCTAAAATTGATAGTTTCGTAGATGATGTTTTTGAGAAAATAGCGGATAAAAATTGGGAAAAAGAAAACATATTCTCTGGATTTGAGCTGATGGGCTACCATATCATGAATAGCTTGCGCGATACAGACACTCAGTTGATTATTGAGCTTGAATAAGGGGGTGAACAGGATGAGTTCCAAACAGCAAATGAAGCGAGGAAAGAATCAATCGCTTTACAAGTACCTTCCCGAAACATGGATTGACTTTTCGGTTCGAGGAAAAGAGCGTGGGCAGTACATTGCAAAGGTATTAAGATGGAATAGCGAGAAGCTGGACGGCATTAATGCCAAGCGACTCATACGAACTGTCAACGAGTCTGTTCGCTCCTTTGAAAGCCAAGCATCAGGTCACGGACCAGTTGCTCCCACAGTTGGATTTAGCGCAGAACTGACAAAAGATAACTGTGATGTCCTCACTCCAAAGGCTTCCGATGAAGAGCGTGGTATTGTTGCTCAAATAAGCCCGCTAACTTTTTACTGTAAACTCTGCAATAAGGTTTATCAATTTAACAGCGAGGAAGAATACCAGAAACACCGCTATTGTACTAATCCGGAATGTCACCACTCCGAATTGGCGCAGTTCCGCCAGATTTATTTCTGCAAGTGTGGATATGCAACTGACAGGCACAATCCTCGTTGCCCTGAACACGGATATCAGTATGTGAAATGGTATGGCAACTACGATTTCGTGTGTACCAAGTGTAAGCGTCTGATTCCCATGCAAGTAAAATGTCCAATATGTGGGGAGATGCTTAGACCTAAGGCAGCTCTTGACCCGGCCCAATTTTTTGTCTTTAGTCTAAGTCTTATTGACTTGATAGACGAAAAGTTAGAAAACTTTATCTCAGAAACCGAATACGGTCCGTATATTACCTTTGCCTATTGGCTTGGATTGATAAGCAAAGAAGAGCTTGACGAGATCATAAAAAATGGTATTGTTTCCGACCAGGATGCCTATCAAAAGGTTTACGACCAGATGTACAAGCTCATGTTCGATGCCTTTAAGAATGAGGTTACTGCTGCAACCGCAGCAAAAACAGCAGCCGACCAGCAATGTGGAAATCGTTTTAATGATATCATCAACGAGTTGAAGACTCGTGTTTTCGCCACTGGAACTGATCTTTCCAGCATTGCAGAGCGCATTTTGGAGTATGACTTGGTAACTCGTTTGGACGATGTGTCTGACTTGGAGTCTGCGGTAAAGGTCGCTTGTTTACTGAACACTAACGCCAACCCTGAGCAATATGCCCAGATTGCTGACCGTTTCGGCATCAGGAGCGCAAAGGTATGTGATCGGATCCCGTTTGTTTCCTGCTCCTATGGATATACGAGAGTAGAATCCGAGTGGAAAGACGGCGTTCAGCTCCATGCACTCAAGGAAGAAAAGCCCGGGCGAAAAAACATATACGCGACAAACTTGAATACGGAAGGTGTCCTATTTGAGTTTGACCGCAAAAAAATTATTCAGTGGTTACTCGCTAATGAAGTTATCAATGAAGGTGAAGCCCCAGATCTCGACTCAGAAGAAGATATCAAGATCTGGTTTCTTAACAACATTAAACCCAGCCTTATTCATCCATTTTTAACAATAGATGAAACGGCAAGCAAGGAAACCTATTATGTTTATCGACTAATCCATTCATTGTCTCATCTCTTAATTAGAGCTGCTGCTGATATTGGTGGTTTGGGCAAGGATTCTTTGTCAGAATATATTTTCCCCGGCATTCCTGCTGTCATGATTTACTGTCAGAACTCGCAAGGTTTTAATCTAGGTTCTTTGTTCAATACATTTGAGGCATATTTCGATAAGTGGATGAACAAGGCATACTCAAACGCACAGAAGTGTATATTTGACCCTATCTGTATTGAACGACAAAAAGCCTGTACGGGATGTTTGTTTGTCAATGAAGTCTCATGCCAACACTTTAATAAGGATTTAGACAGAGCCTTAGTCGTTGGTCATGTAAACCGAGAGACGCAGCGGAAGACAACAGGCTTTTGGGAGGAATAAATTATGGCAGTGATGCACCCGGTTGATATTGAAAACTACAATTATACGCCAACAGAAAAAGACCTGTATTATGCTTTGAAGGAGCAACTTCCAAACAAGTATCAGGTTTTCTATTCTGTTCGCTGGTTTGAAACCGTTGAAAACAAGAGAATCGACAGCGAAAGCGATTTTCTGGTTTTCGATCCGTCTTTTGGGTTCATTACTATAGAAGTGAAGGGCGGGACCGGGATCACTGTCAATGATGGTAAATGGACGCTTATAGAGGATTATAGTCCAAGTAATTCCAGTAGCCGTGAATTGAAATGCAGTCCCTACGAGCAAGCAGAAAAAAGCATGAGGCACTTTAGAAACTATTTTGTTTCTGAATTTAATCAAAATTATAATGGCGTATATGGCTTTGCTGTAGCTTTCCCAAGATACGCTATCGGTTCTCAGTTAGCTCAAGATGCACCACCGGAAACTACAATCGACCTGAACGATATGTCTTCTTTGAGGGAGAAAATCAATCAGATTTTCCACTATTGGAAGAATAAGCGGAACATAACCATTCCATTCTCCGCAGAACAGCGCACTCGATTTTTAACTGCAATCAATAAGCAGATATCCATGTCTGCTGCCGCAGGTGCGCTTATTCCGATTAAGGAGAAAGAGTTCTCCAAAATTGACTTTGTGCAAGACTCCATTTTGGACTGTCTGCATAACTATAGACAAGTACAAATTGTTGGTGGTGCTGGAACAGGAAAAACTTTTATTGGAATCAAAAAAGCTGTTCGAGATGCACTCAATGAAAAAAGAGTGTTATTTACCTGTTGTAACGAGGAATTGGCTGCCTTTGTCAAATCAAAAGTAGCACATCATCCCAAGATTGATGTTTACACATATGCAGAACTAATGCAAAGCATTTTAGGTGAGCAATATGAGACTCTGCCAGCAAACTCAAACGGGAATAAGTGCTGCTTCGAGTATATGGATGATGTCCCTAATGACGCAAAATACGATTCAATAGTCGTAGATGAAGCTCAAGACTTTGACATTGAAATGGGATTGGCTATCCGTAGCTTGCTGATAAATGATAGCGACTCATCGTTCTATGTGTTTTACGACAAAAATCAGAATGTCTTTGAGATGGACTTCGAGAATGCTTTCGCTATCGATGCTCCGCCCTATGTTCTCAGATACAATATCCGCAATACTGGCAGTATATATCAATGTGCAGTTGAACGCACCAACTTGGGACATGATACAGTAGCTAATAGTATCGTGGGTGTTCATCCGGAGATACATAACTATAACAAGCCATCGCAAGCAGTAAAGGCACTTAGTTTGATTGTCAATCGTCTTGTTCAGAAGGAGTTCGTTCCGGCAAAATCGATTGTTATCGTCTCAGATGTGCCTTATGCAAATTCTATCCTCACAGGAGAACAGCGTATTGGTGCATATAACCTTGTATTTAAGCGTTACAAGGATGTTGCAGAAAATGAAATATGCTTTAAGACGGCAGAAGAATTCAAAGGTCTGGAATCCGATGTAGTAATCTATTTGACCCATGAGTTTACTGATATTCCGTCCTCGACCATTGATAAAAGAAAGGAATATGTTGCTATCACTCGTGCAAGGTATTATTTATATATACTAAACACGAAATGCAAGGCAATTTTAGGTGAATAACATGGCAAATATTTTACTTATTGAACCTGATTACAAATGCAAACAACCACCGCTTGGCTTGATGAAGATATCCTTCTTCCACAAGAATATCCTTCATGACTATGTGAGATTTACAAAAGGTAAGCTTCCAGAAGCACTATCTGGAACAAAATGGGACCGTGTGTATGTCACCTCCCTATTTACATTTGAGTGGAAGGTAACGATTGAAGCAATCGAATACGCTAAGACCCTTGTTGATTCGATAGACAAGATTGTTGTTGGCGGTATAGCTGCCACCATGCTCCCGGATCAAATATACGAAGAAACCGGGATCCAGCCTGTATGCGGACTTCTGAACGAGCCCGGAAAATTAGGTCTTCCTGGGGACGAGTGTATAGACCAAATTACTCCGGATTATTCAATGCTTGAAGACATAGATTATGTTTATCCATTTAATAATGCTTATTTTTTGAGTGCAACAAAAGGATGCGGAAACAAGTGCGGCTTCTGTGCAGTACAGACATTAGAACCGAAATTCATTCCGTATATTGATATCAAGGATCGTATCAAGGCTATCGATGAGAGATTCGGTCCGAAAAAAGACCTTATTTTAATGGACAACAATGTGCTTCGTTCTCCCCGTTTCAATGATATTATTGATGACATCATTGCTGCCGGTTTTGGAAAAGGAGCGACATACAAGAATCCTCGAACTGGAAAGATTGTTCAACGATATGTTGATTTCAACCAAGGACTTGATGCGTTATTCCTTACAGAAGAAAAAGCAAAACGGCTTGGCGAGATTGCTTTAAGACCGGCGAGAGTCGCATTTGACCATATTGAAGATAGAGACATTTATGAAAGGGCGCTCCGTCTCTGCGCGAAGTATGGTATTACTGAACTTTCAAACTATGTTCTGTACAACAGTGAAGACTTCGGTGGAAAAGGGAAAAAATATCACGCTGACACACCGGCTGATCTTTACAACAGAATGAAGATCACACTTGATTTGCTGGATGAGCTTAACGCAGAGTACGGAAAGGAGCAACGCATAGCAGCCTTTTCATTTCCTATGAGATACATCCCGCTTTCTGCGCATGAGCGAGGATATGTCGGATCCCAATGGAATGCAAAATTTCTGAGAGCTGTTCAAAGAATGCTTGTTCCGACACAAGGTAAAGGTGTTTGTAGCCGAAGCTTCTTCGAGGCTGACTTTGGGAAAAACGCTGATGATTTTGTAAGATTCCTTAGTATGCCTGAGAAGTTGATTGCAGCCAGAGGCAAAATCAGCACAACATCCAGAGGAAAAGCTTCTGAAACAGAGGAGCAGTTTGCCATTCGCAAGGCTGGATGGGAGCGCGATCAAAAGAAAATTCAGATATGGAACTCGTTGTACGCTAAACTCGGTGATGAACAAGAGGATTTCATAAACCTGATTGGTGACAATGAGTATTTACCGGAAAAAGTGCTGGGAATTGCATCCACCATCCAGCGGAAACTTTATATCCTATATCTCACTAAACCGAGATTGGTTGCTCTTCTCGGTTTGATAGACAAAAATTCTCCGACATACTCTATTGTCAAAGCATTTATTATCGAAGAGTGTCCGGATTTATACAAGGATATACTCGATATCCTTGCGGACAGTGAGGTACAGCAAAACTATATTTTCAAGAACTTCGCAGACTTCTTTGGTAGAGATGGAGTTTCTGATCTGCTAAAGCGTCTTGTTATATCCGATTTCGCAGTAGATAAGCAATTAAGCAAATGGGATATGACTTCTAAAAAAGAAGGTATCGGCTACATCGACTTTGAGTTGATTCGTGTGTATAGACGCTTCGTTGACTTAAATGTATTATCGGAAGACGAACATGACATAGCTCAAAAGTGTATTCTTGAAATGGATATGACGGAACTGGCTTCTATTCTTGCTACCCATATCGAGAAGTTTGAATCATTACTTCTTTCTGCGGTTGATACAGAGAAAGGTCAAGCAGTCCTGAAAAAAGTTACAAAGACAATCACAAATAACATTCAGCTCAGGCTGGAGAAATTTTTAGGAGAGAAATAATGAGTAGCATAGTAATAGGAAAACACACATTAGAGTCTCTCACATCAGGTATGTATTCAGACCCTTATGTTGTGTTCAGAGAATACATACAGAATAGTGTAGATTCCATAGATGAAGCAATTCGAGCCGGTGTAATGACTCAAGGCTCAGAACAAATTATAGTAAAATTAGTACCAACAGAGAATCAGATCGTTATTTCTGACAATGGTCTTGGCATTCCTGCATCAGAAGTCGAAAAGACGCTGATTAGTATTGGTAACTCCAAAAAGTCATCAGAAAACTCACGCGGTTTCCGTGGAATTGGTCGATTATCAGCTTTAAGTTATTGCAAACGACTGACATTTACAACTTCTTATAAGGGTGAAGCCATTGCCACGCAGATAATCATTGATGCTTCTAAACTGTCCGAGGTGTTGGCAGACGATTCCCAGTCTGATGTAACAGTTGTTGATGTGCTTGAAAGTGTGTATACGGCATTAACTAAACCTGAGAAAGACGAAGAACATTACTTTTCTGTGCAGTTAGATGGTGTTGACACAAATTCACGCTTGCTTTCTTATGCTGATGTTGAGGATTACTTAACACAGAATGCACCGGTGCCATATAGCCCGGATTTTGTCTGGGGAAAGGAAATCGTAAAACGACTTCAAAATGAGGGCTTGACTATTAGCTCCTACAATGTTTTCTTAGAGTATGGCACTCGCGTAGCTCCCCTGTATAAACCATACCGTGATGAATTCATAGTAGATAAAGGCAAAAATATAACTGATACAGTTCAGGATATTCAAATTGTCAAGATCCCCAATGACCGAGAAACATTAACTGCTATTGGGTGGTTAGCTAAGACAAGCTACAAAGGAAGTATCTACGAGAAAGCTGTTAAGGGTATACGACTGCGCAAAGGAAACATTCTTATTGGAGATCACCAAACATTGAATGTTGTTTTCAAAGATGCGCGTTTTAATGGATGGTCTATTGGCGAAATCTTTGCCATAGACAAGCTCCTTATCCCTAATGCGCGAAGAGATAATTTTGAAAAAAATCCTGCTTATTTCGCTCTTTTTGAGCAGTTGATGACCCTCGCGGCAGAAATCACACGGGATATTAGAGCTGCTTCATTAAAGAGAAATTCGCTTCTATCGAATGCTATAAGTCAGCTTAATGAAACAGCACAACAAGCAGCCTCAGCAATAGACCAAGGTGTCTCAGGAGTTCAAAAAGGACTGATAACCAAAAAGCTGAAAGAAGCTCATGCGGCGGTCTCCAATTCAACGATCAACGGCGATTCTGAGCAGTATTATCAGGATATTGCTTTTGCTGAATTGGATATGCTAATTGGCAAACTCAAAGGCACCACAAAATACAAAGCTCTCAATACGATTGATTCGCTGACAAACACTGAGAAAAAAATATTAGAGCGAGTCATTAATATTGTCGAGGCACTTGATATTGATAATTCCGATGCTGTCATCGAGGCTATTTTGAACAACTTCTCTGCTCAATAAAAGAAAAAACCTCAAACACAAACTGAACAGATCTAGTAAAAACGGACAGTGACAAAAGCCCCCTCTGATGTAGGAAAATAGACTACGTCAGGGGGGCTTGTCATGGGAAAACGGAATTACACACACGTTCAAGCGCTATTGCCTGAGATTATCGCTAAACAGCCAATTCTTTCTGCTCAGCACGAAGGGGCGGATGCCAGATTATTTCTAATCGGAACTTTCGTCACCTCCAGAAATGCAGTCAGCTGTTCCTTCTGGTTAAGTGAGTAGCGCACTGACTCTTCCATTTACTGCCTTTCTCTGGATGCACTGTTTTTAGCCAGCAGAAACCGCACAATTTGGAGCTGTTCACGAACAACGGATGGCCTTTTTGTTATCCTATTCCTTATTCTATCCAATAGAACAGGTTCAATCAGTTCTGAATTCTTCCTGTCTGCGTTTGTCTGCGTCCGGCGGTTCATACTCGATCACATAATGCTGCGCATCTGGGTTGTCCTAGATCATGTCGTCAATCATCGTGCCGATCTTGAATTTCATCCAGCGGGCGCCGAGACCCTTGTGCAAAGCAATACGCGCCAGCATAATCAGAGCATCTGGTGCAATATCGACAGGCCGGTCAAGCAGCAGTGAGAGGTGGTCGGCCTCATCTTTGCCGATCCGTATCAGGTCCTGGATTGTCAGGGAATCCATGCAGATGATACGGTTGATACGGCCTGCAAGCTCGGCTCGCATACCATACTCGATCAGATCGTCAACTGTGATCTCTTCGGTCTGTTTGTCTCCGGCTGGGACGGGTGCGGTGCCAAACCCGATGTGCTTCTGGCCAATCGCCTTGCGCTCACGCAGCCGCGATAACGCGCCAAGCATCACAACAGATACACCGGCACAGTCAACTGACAGGGCGCTGGTGCTGTCATCGCCAGCACCAAAAAAGAGCGTGTCATGGTCGCACAGGCGAAGCAGTTGATTTTGTATTAGATCGCTGTAATTGGTACCCTGGGCGCCGTATTGAGGCTCTAGCACTTTGTCAAATTCGTCAAGGACAAGGATGCAGCGGCCACGGCGATCCGGACGGATCGATCTGAATATGGACGAGATCTTGTTGCTGCCGCGCCAGCCTTCTGCTGTCAGTGTCGATGCGTCGATAATGTGGACGTTGTCGGCGCTGTATTCGCGTCGCAGGGCCCGCCAGATCTCAGTCTTGCCGCAGCCGGTCGGACCAATGAAAAGGGAGACGCTCGGGCGGCGCTCCAAATGGTTGTAGATGATCATTGAGGCGGCTCTGCAGGCTGCATCTTGCCCTACAATGCCTCCGATGTCGGAGTGCAGCCATTGCTCTACGTCTTTTGGCGACCAGTTGTCGATCTTGCCGTCGGCTATGGCTCGCTTATAGTCGCGGACGCTCAATTCCATATGCATCATCTCCTTTCTTTGCATGTCATGCAGACAAAAAAGACACCATGCGGAAGTGTGTGCACGGTGCCATTACAAAGTATATTTCTTTTTTAATTATATCATTATAACATATTTGACGTAAAAAAGCCAATATATTTTTCGATTTCATGATAATTTTTGCAAATCAAGCAGCCAGGTTTTCCCGGCCGCTGTTGTCGTTTTCTGCAGGCTCGAAGGCCTTGATGATCTTGTCGGACGTGCGCACGATGGCGTCAAGAGACGCCTTGAGGGCTTTCAGTTCTTTATCGGCACTACAGCCCGCGACGTAGCCAAAGGAGTAATCGGATGTGTCCAGGCCCAGGGCGCGACAGACGACATACGCCACAGATTCGGCCTGAACCTCGCGTGTGCTGCGGTCTGCGTCTGCTTCTTCTGCGCCCTTGGCATGCAGGAGCGCGTGGGCAATCTCATGGATTGCTGTTTTGACTCTCTGCAGCTCGGCCAGACCGTCACGGACGACAATGCGCTGGTCAGTGTGGCTGTAGTAGCCGTTTGCGTCGCAGTCTTCGATGGGCTCGATGGATACAGGCACGGGAGATACAGCCAGGAGCGTATCCCAGATATGCGCATAGCCATCGACAGATCCAGTCAGTTGACGCGCTGGGCCTTCGGGCAGGTCCTTGCCGTCAGTTTGGCTGACGTCAAAGCAGTAGGCAAGGTGGAAACCGAGGCGCTGCTTGATCTCGCCAGTCTCGTCGTCAACATCCTTGATTGTATGCGGAGCCAGGATCTTGATCCCGTGTTCGCCTTTACGCACTTTGCGGCCGCGCCGGCGCCAGTCGGAGAAAGAGGCGACGAGAGATGCAGTCGGTCGCTGCAGGTAGATCGCGATTGTGTTGTTGGCGCTGTAGCGGTGGAATTTTGCCAGAAATTCAAGGTAGCTACGCCAGCGGTCAGACGCGAACAAATCACGCACACCGGCGTCCAGATCGGCAATATATTTACGAGTCAGATCAGACATCTGCACCACCCTTTCTTATTTTTATATATAGACTATATTTAGCGGCATACGGGGCATACGGTTAGAACGGATACGCATCCGGGTCCGGGCCCATGGGAAAGACGAGTATGCGGTCGCCGTATCGCAAGAAGGCCTCTGGTGTCTCAAACAGCGCGGTATATTTTTCGGCCAGTTCATCGGACAGTTCGGCGAAATTGTCGTCAGACAGACCGACAACAAGGAACGTACCGACGATGATATCCATGATCTCGCCGTCTGCATCATATAAAGCACGGTTTGGCGCCATGCCGTTGAACTTGCCGTCATCGTTGCAGATGATTGCGACGGGGTCTTCCCAGGGATACACGGCCTCGATATAGCCGCCGACTGCTGCCTGCAGCGCTTCGAGTGTACCTTCCATGTCGACGATCTCAGGGGCTTTCTACGGCTCTACTTTAAGAATCTTCATGGTCTTTCTCCTTTCTGTATGCGGGGCCGGCGAGCCGGCCCGGTCAGGTCTTCATGACTGCACCCGACCGCGCCCTCCGGGTGCGTGCATACAGGTCAAGAAACTTGATATATATGCGGTTTTTCTATGATCACATGTTGATTTTTACGGAATTCTGTGTTATGTTATTACACAAATACACAAGAACACAGAATTCCGTGTTGAGAGGAAAATCAAAATGGCAGAAAGAAACATGGTAAATTTGACGATCACGATGACAAAGGAAGAACGCAAGGCGCTCAAGCAAATTGCCTTGGATAAAGACATGACGGTTTCTGCTCTTCTGCGTGAATGGCTGAAAGAGTATCAGATACAGGAAGGAGCAGAAAAAAATGGCTACTATAGTGCCGACTTTGTTTGAGTATGAGCTCCTGAAGTAAGGGGAACCACATATGAATCAAGCAAAGAAACACTGCTATCTCTATACCCGCGTTTCCACACAGATGCAGGTGGACGGATATAGTCTGGATGCCCAGCAAGACCGTCTGAAAAGGGAGGCAGCTCACCGCAGTATGCAGGTAGTTGCTACCTTTTCGGACGAGGGCAAATCCGGCAAGAATACTACCGGCAGGCCGCAATTTCAGGAAATGATGCGCCGGATACAGAACGGCAATGAGGATCATGTCGATTACGTGCTGGTGTTCAAGTTGTCCCGTTTCGGGCGTAACGCCGCTGATGTACTGAACAATTTGCAGATTATGCAGGATTTCGGTGTCAATCTCATCTGCGTGGAAGATGGGATTGATTCCGCCAGTGCTGCCGGAAAAATTCTCTTTCCTGTTCTTGCCGGTGTTGCAGAGCTGGAACGTGAAAACATTCAGGCTCAGACAATGGCCGGACGTTGGCAGAAGGCTCGTGAAGGTAAATGGAACGGCGGTCAGGCTCCATATGGCTATCGGATCGAGGATGGCGTGCTTGTCATCGAAGATTCCGAAGCTGCGCTTGTACGCTTGATTTATGACAAATACGTGCATACGAATTTGGGCATAAACGGCATTGCCAAATGGTTGAATGAAAACGGGTATAGTAAGCAGGCCCGTCAAAATGGGATATACAGCCGGATTTCAGCTACTTTCGTGAAAGGGGTAGTGGACAATCCAGTCTATGCCGGAAAAATTGCCTACGGACGCCGGAAAAGCGAGAAAATCGAAGGTACACGCAATGAGTACCATACCGTCAAACAGGCTGAATATGAAATATTTGACGGCAAACATGAGGCCATTATCCCGGATGATCTCTGGCAGGCCGCACGGGCAAAGCGGGGCTTGAACGCCTACAAGCGGGAAAAAAGATACAGCCCGGAACATGCTCACATTCTTTCCGGTCTCGTCAAATGCCCTGTCTGCGGTGCGCCGATGTATGGTGTGGTGAATAGGAAAAAGAAAAAAGACGGTTCCGGCGAATTCTACACAGATATGTGGTACTATATCTGCAAGAATACCAAAACCGTAAGCGGGCAGCGCTGCACATACACAAAGTATATCCGGCAGGACGCGGTGAATGAGCAGGTGCGCCGAGTAGTACAGGAAGCGCTGCGAAATATGGATTTCACAGAGGACATTATGAAATCCATCGGAACTGACGCCAATCTGGACGCTTTACAGGCGGAAGCTGATACTCTCACTGCTGCCAAAAAGAAGGAAGAACGCCAGAAGGCTAAGCTGCTATCGAAGATTATGGAGCTTGACGCCGACGATGAGCTGTACGACGAAATGTACGATGACCTGCAAGGGCTGCTGCGCCAGCGTATGAAGCGTATCGCTGAATTGGACAGCAAGATCAATCAGGTAAATATCGCCATTCAGAACGCCGGGAGCAAGGCTGCTACGGCTGAGGAAGTGTATGCCACCATGCGAATTATCGTGGACATGATGGACATTATGCCGGAGCGTGACGAACAGGAAATCATGCACGCACTGATGGACAGCGTACAGATTTATCCTGATAGACAGCCGAACGGCCTATGGATCAAAAGTGTTCGGTTTAAGGTTCCCCTTGAATTTGACGGTGTTTCGTCGCAAAATGTGATTATCGACAATGACGATAATTCCCTACCTAACGAAAGTAGTGTTGAGTGCGTCACCCTGCTCACTAGGAGCTGAGCGACGCGGTGAGCAGCTGGTGCGCACCATGTGATAGCCGTCCAAGAATGCGAGCGAGAGCGAAGCATGATTGGAGACGGCGAACCGCTGAAACTGTGGTACTGTTAAACTGTGCTGATAAATTTGATTTGAGAGAAAGTGGTGGGGATATTGGTAAAAAACAAAGCCGAAATAACCATCCGTTCCAGCGCAGCGGAATATCTGACTTATGTTGCCTCTGTGGGGGACCAGCAGGACAGCATTGAGATGCGCTACGAAGATGAGAATATATGGCTGACACAGAAAATGATGGCAACTTTGTATGATGTAGGTGTAAACACCATAAATTATCATATTAAAAAGATATTCGAGGATAGTGAATTACAGGAGGGTTCAGTTATTCGAAAATATCGAATAACTGCTGCTGATGGAAAAAGCTATAGCACAAATCACTATTCTTTGGAGATGATTATTGCAGTAGGATTTAAAGTCAATTCTGAGCGTGCAGTGCAGTTCCGTAAATGGGTAAATAAGATTGCCAAGGACTACACCATTAAAGGCTGGGTAATGGATGATGAACGCCTGAAACAAGGCACTTATCTGACGGATAAATACTTTGATGAACAGCTTGAACGTATCAGAGAAATTCGCGCAAGCGAAAGGAAGTTTTATCAGAAAATCACAGATATTTATGCTACTGCGATAGATTATGACAAAACCTCTGCAACAACGAAACGGTTTTACGCAACTATTCATAACAAAATGCACTATGCAATTCACGGTCACACTGCAGCTGAATTGATTGTAGAACGCGCCGACCATCAAAAGGAACATATGGGACTTACTACATGGGCAGATGCTCCAGACGGCAAGATTAAAAAAAGTGATGTGACGATTGCAAAAAATTATCTGAGCGAAAATGAATTGCAGCAATTAAACCGTATGGTTACCGCATACTTGGATTTCGCAGAGAACATGACATTAAGGCATATTCCTCTTACTATGGAGGATTGGGAGAAGAGACTTAACAGTTTCATTGAAATGTTTGAATATGGTGTTTTACAGGATGCAGGGAAGGTGTCAGCAGCAATTGCAAAGCTGCATGCCGAAACTGAATTTGAAAAATATCGTGTCATTCAAGACAGATTATTTATGTCTGATTTTGATAAGTACATGTTGGAACTGGAAGAGAAAGCAAAAAATAATGGCTAGTCTCAGTGCGAGATTATGAAATATTACGAAGTGCTGAAACAGTGATTTTGATCTATGCAAACAGTTTGAATAGGGCCGCTTTACTGTTACTAGCGCTTGTTCGAATTCTTGCAAAAGTTCTTCGTAACCCATGAAGTGCTTTGTGGTTTGTCTAAGACTTGTATCAGGGGATTAAACTTTGCGTTAGTCTAAACCTCAAAAAATACTTCCATAATCGTTAATGTGTTTCAGTAGTCGTTAGTTTACTACGAACCAAAGAGAATATGGTAAAGCATTTTTTGCTAAGTTTTTTTGTGCGAGCAAAAAAGCGACTGTTTCCCGCACTTTGGTAAAGCGCGCCCCTTTCTTGTTACTTCTTTCGGGGACGAAAGAAGTAAACATAAAGATTAAAGGCAAACCTTAGCGGTTATGAAAGATAAAACTTCGGTAGAAGCAGAAGTACGTGAGCTTGCCTCCAAATTGACAGCATAACAGTAAAACAGCATAAAGCTGCAAAAGGCGTTCTACATGACTGCGGTAGAATGCTTTTTATATAAACGCTCTCCGCATTCTCCCTGATTTATGCTATAATAAACTACAAGTATGTTTGCAGGAGGTTGCCATGTTTGCTGTTAATGTTGCGATAAATTTACCAGTAAAAAATTTATTCCGTCAGTTTACCTACAGTGTGCCGGAAGCACTGCAGTTTATAGACAGCGGCTGGCGTGTAGTTATTCCCTTCAGCGGCCAGAAGGTGGAAGGCTTTGTGGTGGAGCGTGTGTCGCTGCCTAGTGATGAAGTGCTGAGAAGTAAGCTGAAGCCGGTGGAGGCAGCCTTGGGCGATACTCCTTGGTTTGATAAGGAAATGCTGGCTACTGCCAAATGGATGGCAGATTATTATATGTGTTCGCTGGCAGAGGCGATGCGCCTTTTTGTGCCGGGAAAATCGAGCATTAAGCGGCGTGCCGTGCGTGATGCGCAGGGACGTTTGCTTTATTATGTTTATAATGAGCGTTTGCAGGAAAAAACAGTGTTGGCTTATCGTATCAATGCTGCAGGAAGGCAGGCGTTGGCTGAAGGAATGCTTGCCAAACGTGCCAAGGGGCAGCATGCTGCCCTGGGCGTACTGGCACAGGCTGCAGGAGCACTGAGCGTGAGCGAGTTGGCGCAGCAGGGTGTGAGCTCCGCGGTAGCGCGCGCTTTAGCGCAGAACGGTTTGGCGGACGCAGTGCAGAAGCGTGTGCTGCGCAACAGCTATAACACAGAGCAGGAGCGTGGCGAAAGCCTGCAGCTGACGGCGGAGCAGCAGGATGCCGCAGTAAAGATTAATCAGGCGATAGATGCGCAGCGTGCGCAGTCCTTTTTGCTGCAGGGCATTACGGGCAGCGGCAAGACGGAGGTTTACCTGCGTGCGGCGGCTCATGCTGTGGATGCAGGCTGGCAGGTGCTGATGCTGGTGCCGGAAATTGCGCTGACAGCGCAGCTGGTGAAGCGCTTTCAGGCATGGTTCGGCAGCGAGATTGCCGTGGCGCACAGTAAGCTATCGCAGAACGAAAGAGGCGACGTGTGGTACCGCATGCGCACAGGCAAGGCAAGGGTGCTGATTGGCGTGCGCAGTGCTGTGTTCGCTCCGTTTGAAAAGCTTGGCTTGGTGATTGTCGACGAGGAGCATGAGGGAAGCTACAAGGAGGAGGACCACCGTCCGCATTATAATGCACGTGATGTTGCCCGCACCCGCTGCCGCCTGACCGGCGCAGCTTTGGTGCTTGGCAGTGCGACGCCGGATTTATGCACTTATTATAAGGCACTGCAGGGCGAATGTACACATTTGCATCTTACGTCACGTCCTAATGGTGCTGCTTTGCCAAAGGTTGAGATCGTGGATATGCGCAAGGAACTGGAGGCGCGCAATTTCAGCGTGCTGTCGCGCGCGCTGCAGCAGGCGTTAGTGATGACGGCGGCGGCGGGGGAGCAGGCGATTGTCCTCCTAAACCGCCGTGGCTATTCTACCTTTGTGATGTGCCGCGACTGCGGCCAGACGATTACCTGTCCGCATTGCGCCGTAGCAATGGTTTACCACAAGAAGAACGAGGATTTGCGTTGCCATTACTGCGGTAACACGATGCCGCTGCCGCAGGAGTGCCCCAACTGTCATAGCCGCCGCATCAAATATTTCGGCAGCGGTACGCAGAAGGCCGAGGAACAGCTGCAGCAGCTGCCGGAGGTGCGTGTGTTGCGCATGGACCAGGATTCGACTGTGGCGAAGTTTGCGCATGCCGATATCCTGCGGCGCTTTGCCGACGGTGCGGCCAATGTGCTGATTGGTACGCAGATGGTGGCGAAGGGACATGATATTCCCAATGTAACGCTGGTGGGAGTACTGGCGGCGGACAGTACGCTGCATCTGCCGGATTACCGAGCGTCGGAGCGCGCCTTTTCGTTGCTGACGCAGGCAGCGGGGCGTGCGGGACGCGGTGACAGGCCGGGACATGTAATCTTCCAGACCTATGATCCGGATAACCCGATTCTGCAGCTGGCGGTGACGCAGGATTACGACACCTTTGCCAAGCGCGAGCTGCAGGAACGTCAGAACTATTTTTATCCGCCGTTCGCCCAGATGCTTAAGCTGCAGGTGGTGGATAAGGATGAGGGTGCAGGCCTGGCGCTGGCGCAGCAGGTTGTCTTCTATCTGCAGAGCTTAAAGCTGCAAGGCAAACTGGAGGATTTGTTGATTGCAGGACCGTTCCCCTCGCTGGTGGCAAAGGCCTATGACCTGTACCGTTTCAATGTGCTGTTGAAGGCGCAGGATTTGAGGGAAACAAAGGAAGCATTGCTGAACAGTGAATTCAAGGAAAAGCCTAATCTTTACTTTAATGTTGACCCTGTAAGTGTAATTTAACATGGTAAATGATTGTATAAAAACAGAGTTTGTGTTACAATATAGAAGATTTGACACTGCTAATACCGGTAGAATGTTGCAAAAATCTGCCGGTGTCAGCAAATTGATTAATGGGAGTAATTGTTTATGAGCATGCAGATGGAATTTATCAAGGTGCTGCCGTCACCGCAGGCCTTAATGGAGGATTATCCGGTAAGTAAGGCTTCGAAGCTGCTGAAGCTGCAGCGTGACGAGGCTATAAAGAATATTTTTACAGGCAAGGATGACCGCTTTTTGTTGGTTATCGGTCCTTGCTCCAGCGATAATGAGGATGCTGTGCTGGACTATGTTTATCGTCTGGCCAAGCTGCAGGAAAAGGTACAGGATAAAATTTTTATCGTACCGCGTCTGTACACCAACAAGCCGCGTACTATCGGCGTAGGCTATAAGGGTATGCTGCACCAGCCTTCTCCCGAGGGTGAAGAGGATATGCTGGGTGGTATTATCGCTATCCGTAAAATGAACGTGCGCGTGGTAGAAGAAACCGGCCTGACCGGTGCAGAGGAAATTCTCTATCCCGAGGTTTTCCGCTATCTGTCCGATTTGCTGAGCTATGCCGCAGTTGGCGCGCGCTCCAGCGAGGACCAGCTCCACCGTATGATTGCCAGCGGCGTAGGCATTCCCGTTGGCATGAAGAATCCTACTAGCGGCGATTTGTCCGTTATGCTCAACAGTGTGGCGGCAGCGCAGCATGAGCAGGAATTTTTGTTCCGTGGCTGGGAGGTACGCACCAAGGGCAACCCGCTGGCGCATTCCATTTTGCGTGGTTATGTAGACCCCATCGGCAACAGTTTCCCCAACTACCATTATGAGGTGCTGAAAATCGTTATTGATATGTATGCGGAGCGTCAGCTGCAGAACCCGGCGATTATTGTGGATACCAACCACGCCAATTCCGGCAAAAAATATCTGGAGCAAATCCGCATTGCCAAGGATATTGTGCATTCCCGCAAGCTGAATGCTGATATCAACAGAATCGTCAAGGGCCTGATGATTGAAAGCTATATCGAGGACGGTGCTCAGGGCGTGCATGATGGCGTCTACGGCAAATCTATTACCGACCCCTGCCTGGGTTGGGAAAAGACGGAAAGACTGTTGCTTGACCTGGCGGAAGAACTGTAAACTGATAAGTATGAGCTGCTGTAGCGAAGGCTGCGGCAGCTTTTTTGCATGCAAAAAGACCGCCTGCTTCAGCGGGCGGCCTTTAAAATATTTCAGCTATTAAAATGTTTCCAGCAGCTTGTAGCCACGTCCGATGAGGAAGGTGGCAGTTTCCGGCTCGTTGGTTTTGAAAACTACTACCGGCTTAACATTGTCGCGGTTAAAGGAAATGTAAAGGTAAGAAATGTCGATGTTGGCACCGTGGATAGCGGAAAGAATGCCGTCCAGGTAACCCGGAGTATCGTTCATCTCTACAGCAATAACCTTGTCCTGACGGCATTGGTAGCCTTCTGCCTTCAGTACTTCGATAGCAGTTTCTGCCTTGTCCACAATCAGGCGCACGATGCCGAATTCCGCACTGTCGTTGGCCAGCATGGTGTAAATATTGATGTTGGCTTTAGCAAGAATGGTGGTGATTTTGAACAAACCACCCTTGTTGTTTTCGGTGAATAAAGAAATCTGGTTCAGCATATGTAAAAATCCTCCCTAAATTATCATAAAGCGGGCTGTACTGTTGTCAGTTTTTGCTTGCTTAATAAAAGATTATAGCACAAACTTTGATGAGAAGAAAGAGGCTTTTGTAAAGTTATCTTTACCTGACGCAAGCTATTGTGAAGTGAAAGAGGACAAAAATAATATTTAGCTTTGATTTGAACGCAGAAAAACAGCTTTGATTTGTGATAAATACAATGCTTGCTGAGTCTATTATTCTTTAATGTTTACGTGGTTATTGAGTTTAGGTTAAAACAAACAAAGATTACAAAGTGCTTGATTTTTCTTGTAAAAGTGTTATAATATTATTGATAACATATGAGCAAGTTTTGAAATGTTACTCATATAAATAAGCGGAGGTTGATAGTATGGGTATGAAGAAATTATTAGCAGTTTTATTCTCGGCTTTACTGCTTGTAGGCGTTGCAGGCTGCGGCGGCAACAATGCGCAACAGGGCGCGGTAACACAAAAGGTTATGAACGCCAAATCCAAGCAGGATTTTGAGCCTGTGACGGAAGTAAAGGAAGGACGCAAAAACGTCTATGCCGTACTTAAGGTTATGAAGGGTAACTATTGGGAAGAAGTTATCCGCGGTATTAAGGACGGCGCAGCTAAGGCTGACGTTAACGTTTATGTCGGCGGCGTTATGAAGGACGGCGATTGGGAGCTGCAACGCGATATGGTCAAGGAGCTTCCCGGCAAAAAAGCAGATGCAGTGATTCTTGCTCCGGCGGACAGCTCCAATATGACGGCAAGTGCGAAAACACTGCGCGAGCAGAAGTTGCCGGTATTTTTGGTTGATACTGCACTCAGCAGCAATGATTATGATGCAGCCTTCCTTACCGATAACTTGGAAGCTGGTGCCGAGGTTTGCCAGCAAATGGTAGAGCAGATGAAGGCTAGCGGCGTGAAGGAATCCGAGGAGGCAACGGTTCTGGTACATGTCAGCACCTTGGCCAGCACTACGATTTCCGACCGTCTGAACAGCATTATGGCAAACTGGGGTAAATTTGCTTCTGCAAGCTGGAAAATCGAACATGATTATATTATCAACTATGGTGATGAAGCGGGCGCATTTAAGCTGGTTACCGAAAAAATCAAAAACACTCATAATGTTAAAGGCATTATTGCCTGCAACAACGGCTCCACCAATGCAACCGTGGAGGCTGTAATGGCTGCAGGCCGCAAGGATATTGTCGTTACCGGTTTTGACCTTGGTAAAAAGACTTTGCTTGGCCTGGAGGACAAGAACTATAGTATCGCCGTTGCCGTACAGAATCAGTACAAAATGGGCTACGAGGCTGTGATGGCTGCCGCTGCTGCAGCAAAAGATGGCAGCAAGCCTGCACAGAAGCTGGTAAATACCGGTATCCGTATGGCAGATAAAAACAATTATAAAAAATAAATAACAAAAAAGCTTAAGAGCCTTCTGCTTCTGACGCGAAATTCGCCTGATGCAGAAGGCTTTTTAGTCTTTACTTAAATATATGAGGAAGCTTGTGCAGAGAATTTGTTTTTTCCTGTAGTAATGTGTTATAATGAACTATTGGAATAGATATAAGGAGGAACAAAAATGGCTAAGTTAAAAATAGTGATTGCCGGCGCTCCGGTGCTGCGTGAGGTGGCTCAACCGGTAGAGCGTATAGATAAAAAATTGCAGCGTCTGCTGCGTGATATGGCAGAAACAATGTATGCGGCCGACGGCGTAGGCCTGGCAGCACCGCAGGTGGGTGTAAGCAAGCGCGTAGTAGTTATCGACGTAGGCGAAGGCCTGTACGAGCTGATTAACCCTGAGATTGTTAAACGCGAGGGCAAGGTGCTGGGCAGCGAAGGCTGTCTTTCCGTGCCTGATTACGAAGGCGAGGTAGAACGCTCCGAATATGTGGAATGCGAATTCACCGACAAAACCGGCCAACGCATGTTGCTTTCCGCAAGCGGTCTGCTGGCTATTTGCATTCAGCATGAGCTGGACCATCTGGACGGCATTCTGTTCATCGACAAGGCTAAAACCATTTCGCCTAAGCAGAAGGAAAATCCCGAGGATGCTTTAAGATAAATCCTGACCGGGATACGAAAAAAAATAGAAAGATATACGGAGGAAAACAAATGCGTATAGTATTTATGGGAACGCCGGATTTCGCAGTAGGCAGTCTGCAGGCGCTGTGTGAAAGCGGCAAGCATGAAATTCTTGCGGTAGTAACTCAGCCGGATCGTCCGAAGGGACGCGGCAACAAGCTGCTGCAAACACCGGTTAAAGAATATGCGCTGGCGCAGGGCCTGACTGTTTACCAGCCGCAAAAGGTAAAAACTCCCGAATTTGTTGAGCTGCTGCACGAGCTGCAGCCGGAGCTGATTGTTGTAGCTGCTTTCGGCCAGTTCTTGAGCAAGGAAATTCTGGAGCTGCCGAAATACGGCTGCATTAACGTACACGCTTCCCTGCTGCCGAAGTATCGCGGTGCGGCGCCGATTCAGTATGCCATCATCAAGGGCGAAAAGGAATCGGGCGTAACGATTATGCAGATGGATATCGGCATGGATACCGGCGCAATGCTGGATAAGGTAGTAGTGCCTATCGAAGAAAATACCACGATGGGCGAGCTGCATTATGCTCTGCGTGAGCAGGGTGCGGCGCTGCTGCTGCAAGTTATCGACAAGATTGCGGCAGGTACTGCCGTTGCGGAACCGCAGGATAACGAACAGGCTACCTATGCAACACTTCTCGACCGCAGCATGGAGCATATCGACTGGAGCAAAACGGCACAGGAGGTACACAACCTTATCCGCGGCTTTAATCCTGCACCCAGCACCTTTACCAAGCTGCCGAACGGCAAGGGCCTGAAAATATGGGGCAGTAAAATGACTGACAAAAACAGCGCTGCTGCTGCCGGTACCGTTATCGAAACCGGCAAGCACAGCTTCTTTGTAGCTTGCGGTGAGGGAGTACTGGAAATCACCGAGGTACAGCCCGAATCCAAAAAACGTATGCCGGCGCAGGTTTTCCTGAACGGCCGCGGTGTACAGGAGGGCGATCTGCTTGCCTGAAGCAGGCTGTAAATTGAAGGAGTAATCTTTTAATGAACGAAGATAGTGTATTTAAGCCCAAAAAACGTATATTTATGGCCTTGACCTCCATTAGTGCCGTATTAGGTGCGCTGATGTTTTATGTGGTCTGGAAGGTAACCTTTCCGGGGCTTTATGAAATCAGCCGTTTCCTGCCGATAATTTTCGGCTTTTTCGGCGTACTGATCGTGCTGGCAATGCTCAGCGGCGTGCTGGGAATTGTCATGGCGCTATTGGGAATACCGGTGCTCAAAATTTTGTATTTTTGGGCGTGGAAGGCGATTAATATTCTCTTCCCCTTTGCGGTAGTACTGGGACGCTTGTTCAATATTCCCCGCGTCCGCATTGAGCAGTCCTTTATCGAGGTAAGCAACAATCTGGTGCTGCAGCATAATGTGAAGGTGCCTGCCAACCGAATTATGATTTTAACACCGCATTGTATCCAGCTGGATACCTGCGTACATAAGATAACCCGTAATGTGGAGAACTGCCGTCAGTGCGGACGCTGCAGCGTAGGTGCTATGCTGGGGCTGGCGCACAAGTACGGTTGCCATTTTGCTGTGGCCACCGGTGGTACGCTGGCAAGGCAGATGGTTAAGCAGGCAAGGCCGAAAGCTATTGTGGCCGTGGCCTGTGAGCGTGACCTGACCAGCGGCATTCAGGATGTATTTCCGCTGCCGGTGCTGGGCGTTTTAAACGAGCGTCCCTTCGGTCCCTGCTTTAATACACGGGTAGATATCAATAAGCTGGAAGCAGCAATTTTAGCATTTATGGAAGATGATGAGGAAGAAACAAAGCATGCGGAAGGAACAAAAAGCAAATTATCCTGAGAGTGCCCGCGGAGCAGCGGCGCTTTTGGTGCGTATGGTGCTGGAGGACGGCGCTTATACGAATATCGCGCTGAACCAGTATCTGCGCGGCAGCAGACTGAGCGATCTTGACAGAAGGCTGGCAACGGAGCTGGTATACGGCACGGTAAAGGCCAGCGGTACGCTTGACTGGTATCTGGCGCAGTGTGTCAGCCGTCCGCTGGACAAGGTGGCCGGTGATATTCTGGCGATACTGCGCATCAGCACCTACCAGCTGCTGTATATGACGCGCATTCCTGCGTCGGCGGCAGTAAACGAGGCTGTGAAGCTGGCGCGCTCCGTGAGCCATGAGGGCAGCGCCAAGTTCGTCAACGGCGTTCTGCGCGGTCTGCTGCGTAAGCAGGAAGCAGGAGCATTCGTCCTGCCTGATACCGAAAAGCAGGATGCCGATTATCTGTCGCTGCAGTATTACCATCCGCGCTGGCTGGTGAAGCGCTGGCTGGGACCGTGGGGACGCGGCGGTACCGAACGCCTGCTGGCGTTTGATAATACGGCTGCGCCGGTGTGCCTGCGTGTTAATACGCTGGTGACTACGCGCGACAAGCTGTTGGCGGATCTGACGGAAATGGGTGCGCAGGTGCATGCTTCCGAATGGAGTCCCTACGGCATTGTGGCAGAGCATCTGCCGTCGCTGCATACGCTTCTGGCAGCACTGCCTCAGCATTTTTATATTCAGGATGAAAGCTCTATGCTGGTAGCGCCGGTGCTGGCGCCGCAGCCCGGAATGCGCGTGCTGGATATGTGCAGCGCTCCCGGCGGCAAGGCAACGCACGTGGCACAGCTTATGCAGGATAAGGGCGAGGTTATCGCCTGCGACATCCACGAGCATAAGCTGGAGCTGCTTGCCGAAAACGCTGCCCGTCTGGGCATGAAGAGCGTCAAAGCACTGCAGAACGATGCTCTGCAGCTGCGCAGCGAATGGCTGGGCGTGTTTGACAGAGTTTTGGTTGATGCACCCTGCTCCGGTCTGGGTGTGCTGCGTCGCCGTGCGGAAGCACGCTGGCGCAAGCAACGCAAGGATCTGAAGCTGTTCCCGCCGCTGCAGCTGGCAATTTTAAAGAATGCCGCACAGTATGTGAAGGACGGCGGCACGATGGTTTACAGCACCTGCACGATTGAGCAGAGCGAAAACCATTATCTGGTGGAAGAGTTTTTAACGCAGCATCCCGAATGGCAGCGCGTGGAATTCACACATCCGCTGACGGGTGAGCAGGTACAGGAGCTGCAGCTTCTGCCGCAGAATGACGGCATCGACGGCTTTTATATCTGTAAGCTGATGAAAAAGCAGTAATATAGAGGTAAGAGAATGCAAGATATTTTTGCTTTACCAATAGAAGAATTACAGGATTTGTTTGTGGCAGCAGGACTGAAAAAGTTCCGTGCCAAGCAGGTATTTCAATGGCTGTACCAAAAGTCGGTCTTTGATTTTGCCGCTATGCACAACCTGAGCAAGGCCGATATTGCCGTGCTGCAGGAAAAATTCACCGTGTTGCCGCACAGTCTGGAAATTTTGCGTGAGCAGAATTCCTCCGACGGCATGACGAGTAAGCTGCTTTTGGGCTTGCCGGACGGCAATTCGGTAGAAACGGTTCTGATGCACCATGATTACGGCTACAGCGTGTGCGTTTCCAGCCAGGTCGGCTGCGATATGCACTGCGCTTTCTGTGCCAGCGGCCTGAAGGGTGCTGTACGCAACCTGACGGCTGCAGAAATCGTGGCACAGGTTTACCTGTTCAACGAGCGTCTGCGTGAGCAGGGAGCAATGGTGAGCAGAGTGGTGGTCATGGGCAGCGGTGAACCGATGCTGAATTTTGACAGCGTTTTGCAGGCGCTGGATTTTCTGCATCGCGAGGACACCTGCAACATGAGCTACCGTAATATGACGCTTTCCACCTGCGGCATCATTCCGGGTATTAAACGCCTGGAGGAGCAGGGCAAGCCGATAAATCTGGCAATTTCACTGCACGCAGTCAAAAATGAGCTGCGTACGGCGCTGATGCCTGTCAACAAGGGTTATCCCTTCGTGGATGTGCTGACAGCTGCCGAAAGCTACAGCAAAGCCAGCGGCAGGCAGATAACATATGAATATATTCTGTTGAAGGGAAAAAATGACAGTCCGCAGGACGCGGAGCTTTTGAGCAATTACCTGCGCTATAAGCAGGCATCCGTTAATCTGATACCGGCCAACCCGGTACCGGAGCAGGGCTTTGAGCGCCCGTCCAAAGCGGCAGTAGAACGCTTTTTGCGCATCCTGCAGAAAAACAGGATTAACGCTACCGTTCGTAAGGAGATGGGCAAGGATATTGATGCGGCCTGCGGTCAGCTGCGGGCTAAATTTGCCAAGGAACAGGAGCAAAAATAATGCAGGTAATCAGCAGAACCCATGTGGGCCTGGTCAGAGAGAATAATGAAGATGCGCTGCTGGTGCGTGAGCCCTCTCTTTTTGCCGTTGCCGACGGCATGGGAGGCTATGCGGCAGGAGAAATTGCCAGCAGGTCTACTATTAAAGCCTTTGAGGCTGCAACACATAGCCTGCGCCATGAGCAGAAGGAACAGAATATCCGTAAGGTTATGCTGGAGGCCTTTGACAAGGCTAATACGCACGTTTTTAAAATGGCGGTGAGCAATGAAAGCTATTCCGGCATGGGAACGACGATGACGGCGCTTTATCTGCCGGGGGATGGGCACGGCTACTGCTGCCATGTAGGCGACAGCAGATTGTATCTGTTCCGTAACGACAAGCTGGAGCAGCTGACGCATGACCATACACTGGTAGCGGATTTAAAGGAACAGGGAAAAATTACGGACGAGGAAGCCTTTGTACATCCGCAGCGTAATATTTTGCTGCAAGCCCTGGGTGTCGAGGAAACAGTTAATGCTGATTTCTTCAGCTTCCGTCTGCAGGAGGGTGACAGGCTGCTGCTGTGCAGCGATGGTCTGTCCGACATGCTGCGTGCAGCCGAAATCAGCCGGATTATCGGCTGTGCCGATCCGGAGCAGGCTGCTGACAAACTGCTGGAGCAGAGCCTGGACAACGGCGGACGCGATAATGTGTCTCTGATTCTGATTGATTTAACTACGCAGGGGGAGGAAAGCTGTAATGGATAAAAATGGCAAGACCATCTTGAACGGACGCTATGAGATTATTCGTCCGATTGGCTATGGCGGTATGGCCGAAGTCTTTTTGGCCCACGACCAGCTTTTGGACCGTAATGTAGCCGTGAAAATGCTGCGCGACCAGTTCCTGGGGGACAATGAGCTGCTGGAGCAGTTCCGCAGAGAAGCAAAATCCGCGGCGCGTCTGGTGCATCCGTATATTATCAATATCTATGATGTTGTATCGGAAGGCAGCAATCAGTATATAGTTATGGAATATGTTGACGGTGTTACTCTGAAGGAGTATATGCAGGAGCATAAGCTGAGCCTGAATACTGTGCTGGAAATCGCTGTGCGACTTGCCGATGCACTGCAGCATGCTCACAGCCATAACATTATTCACTGTGACATCAAGCCGCAGAATATTTTAATTGACAAAAATATGAATCCGAAAATCGCTGATTTCGGCATTGCCAAAATGGTCACGAACCAGACGATGGTTTATTCCAAATCAGTGATGGGTTCTGTGCATTATATTTCTCCGGAGCAGGCCTGCGGCGGTAAGATTACTGCCAGCAGCGATGTCTATTCTTTGGGTATAGTGCTCTTCGAAATGCTTACGGGTGAGGTTCCCTACGTCGGCACAACGGCGGTTTCGGTTGCTATGATGCATGTAGAAAAGCCTGTGCCGCAGCTGAAGGACTATATGGAAAATGTTCCCGAGGGCATGCAGGAGATTATGGACAAGGCGTTGGCAAAGCGTTGTGAGGACAGATATGCTAACGCCGGACAGATGCGACGCGATTTGCTGAACCTGAAGATGAAGCTCTTCCCGTTCAGCAGCGAGGACTATCATCAGGAGCTGGGCGCGGTGAAGCCTAACGGCAATGTTGTCGATAACCGTGATGACGGTGCTACGGTAATTATGAAGCCGGTACGCAGTGAGCTGCCGCCGAAGCAGGTAACTCCGGCTGTAACACAAGAGCCGGAAAAAATTCAGGAAAAGCAGGAAGCAATGCCTTCCGGAAAAACAGGGGATGAAAAACCAGTGGTTAAGAAAAAGCTGAATTATACCAAACTGATAGTAATGATTACTGCTGCTGTAGTAGCAATTTCGCTGGTAGCGCACTTTATCTTCAACCGCAATCTGGCGGAAATTGCAGTGCCTAATGTTACCAATATGACGGTAGTAGAAGCACAGAAGCTGCTGGAGGAAAAGCAGTTTAAGGTAGAGCTGGAGGAAAAATACGGCGATCCTGATAAGTTTAAGCCCGGTACTGTTATGGAGCAGTCCCCGAAGGCCGGCGAAAAACGTAAGCAGGGCAGCCTTATTATCCTGACCATCTGTAAGGGCGCGGAGCTGAAGGCTGTGCCTGATGTTACAGGCATGTCGCTGTCGAAGGCGGAGCAGCAGCTGGCGGATGCAGGCTTTAAGGTAGGTAAGGTGACGCGCAAGCATATGGACGGCGGTAAAATCGGCGCTGTTCTCAGCCAGTCGCCGAAGGGCCTGGACAAGGCTCCCAAAGGAACTGCCATCGATTTGGTAATCAACGAAGGCGACAAGCCGGTTCCGAATATTATCGGCAAATCCATTGACGAAGCCAAGGGCATGCTGGAGCAGGCAGGTCTGAAGCTGGGTGAAATCAAAAAGGTTCAGGATGCCAGCGCCAAGAAGAATATAGTTCTGGCCTGCAACCCGGGTGTAGGCAGTAACCTTAACGACGGCGCGGCAGTAGCAATTACCGTAGCTGCCGGCGGCGATAAGAAGAGCGCCTACGTTGACTTTGTCGTACCGAGCGGTAAACCTGCCAACGTACGCATTGTGCTGACGGATGACAACGGCATGGCAACGCTGTACAGCGGTACACAAAACGGCAGCGTGCGTCTGCGTCAGAAGGTGGAATATGCAGGCAATGCCAAGGTACAGTTCATCTGTGACGGCAAGCTCATTTCCGAAAGGAACCTGTAAACATGGCAGAGCTGCAGGGCAGAGTCCTGAAAAATTATAACGGCTATTATTACCTGAAGGTTGAGGGCGAAAGCGAGCTCTATACCTGTAAGGTAAAGGGGAAAATGAAGAAAAACCGTTTTTCGCTGGCAACAGGCGATATCGCCGGCTTTGAGGTAAGCAGCAGCGAAAAACGCGAGGGGATGATTACCGGCGTGCTGCCGCGTAGAAACTTTCTGCCACGCCCTACGCTGGCTAACCTGGATTTGTTTGTGGCAGCCTTTGCCTGTGCTGCGCCGGATTTCAGCTTTCTGCTGGCAGATAAGCTGCTGGCGTTGGCAGAGCTGGCGAAAATTCCTGCAATTTTGGTGCTCAACAAGGAGGATAATGCTCCTGCGGGCCTGATTGAGCAGGTGAAGGCTGTTTATGAGCCTATCGGTTACGAGGTTTATACTCTGTCGGCACAGAACGGCACCGGCGTGGAGGCTCTGCGTGAGCGTCTGCGTGGTAAAATCTGCGCTTTTGGCGGACCTTCGGGCGTAGGCAAATCGTCTACCATCAACGCTATCGACAGCAGCGTTGACCTGCGCACGGGCGAGGTTAGCGAAAAAATCGGCCGTGGCAAGCATACTACACGCTATGCACAGCTGCTGCCGTTTGACGAAGGCTATATTGCGGACACGCCGGGCTTCGGCAATCTGCTGCTGGAGGGCCTGACAGACGAAATGGTGCTGGCCTCCTTCCGTGAGTTTGCCGATTATGAGGCAGGCTGCAGGTTCTGTCCCTGCACGCATACGCATGAGCCTGTCTGCGGTGTAAAGGATGCTGTGGCTGCAGGAAAGATTTCTGCCAGCCGTTATGAATCATATTTGACAATGTTAGCAGAGGTAAAACTCCTGCAAGAGAAAGAGGGAAGAAAATGATGATTAAAGTTGCTCCATCAATTTTATCTGCCGATTTTGCATATCTGGCGGACGAAATCAAAAAAATTGAAGCTGCCGGTGCCGACTGGGTACACATCGATGTTATGGACGGCCAGTTTGTACCTAACCTGACCTTCGGTGCTCCTGTAGTGAAAAAAATCCGTAAGGTAACCGACCTGTTTTTCGACTGCCATCTGATGGTAGAAAATCCGGAAAAATACATTGCCGATTTCAAGGCTGCCGGTGCCGACCAGATTGTTGTGCATGTAGAAACCACCAAGCATCTGCACCGCTGCATCCAGCAGATTAAGGCTGAGGGCATGAAGGCCGGCGTTGCGCTGAATCCCGCTACCAGCCTGGGTACGGTAGAAGAAATTCTGCCTTACGTTGATATGGTACTGCTGATGACCGTTAACCCCGGCTTCGGCGGCCAGAGCTTTATTGAAGGCGTAGTTCCGAAGATTGAGCGCCTGCATGCGATGATTACCGAGCGCGGCCTGAATGTGGATATTCAGGTTGACGGCGGCGTTAATGCCGAAACCTCCAAGCTGGTGAAGGCTGCCGGTGCCAACGTATTGGTAGCAGGCTCCTATGTTTACGGTGCTGAAGATACCGCTGCCGCTATTGCCAGCCTGAAATAGTATTCAGTGATTAGTGAACAGTAAATAGTGTTCGGAAAATAAGAAAAACCGTCCTTTCCTGTTATCTGCAAAATTGCAGACTGGGAAGGACGGTTTTGTTTTGCTTTGGGTGTTATTTTTTTTCGCTATCGTTGGCTTTTTGCCAGATATACCATACTGCGAGTGAGCGCCAGGGACGCCAGGTTTCCGTAAGCGTATTGATTTTGCCGCGTTTGGGAATTTCGCTCAGATTAAGCATTTTTTGCAGCTCTTTCTTGAAGATAAAGTCGGAACTGGGTACAACGTCCGTGCGGCACAGAGCCAGCAGCAGAAACATTTCGATAGTCCATTGGCCGAGGCCGCGGATTTGCATCAGCTGCTTGGTAATCTGGCCGTCGGTCATATCGTCGAACTTATCCATAGTTACGCTGCCGTTGATCACTGCTTCGGCAAAGCTGCGCAGGTAATCTATCTTTTGCTTAACAAGACCGATACTGAGCAGGTCCTCGGCGGAAGCAGCAAGTACTGCCTGCGGCGTAATAGGATTGCCGGTGAGGCCTTCGAGCTTTTTCATCAGCTGTTGGCTGACATCAGGCGGCAGCTGTTGGGCAATAATACCGGTCAGTAATATAGTAAAATAAACCTCTTTAGATTTTGGTTTTAACGGACAGGGCGAATAACGGTCAACTAACGGGGCGAGCTCTGGAACGTTTTCACGCAGATAGCGGTCACCGACGGACCAATCTGGGGTTTGGCACATAAGCATCCTCCTTTTATTTACTTCATTACAATATTATAATACGAAAACGGCGGTTAGACAAACGAAAAAATGCGAAATAATAGCAATAAAAGCAGTTTTCTATGAACGAAGTCGTTTGGATTTGCTTTTTCTTTAAATCATGAAGAAAAATAAAAAACGGCGGCAACGCAGATTAATATTTGCACTTTTTTCTTCAAAGCTGTATAATTAATCTGATTGACAATCTATATTTGTAATTAAAATGTAAGGAGACGATGAAATGTCTGAAGTCAGAGTAAGATTTGCTCCCAGTCCTACTGGGTATTTACATATTGGTGGTGCGCGTACTGCGCTGTTTAACTGGCTGTTTGCCCGCAAAATGGGCGGCAAGCTGATTCTGCGTATCGAGGATACCGATATTGAACGCCTGAAAGAGGATTCCGTAAGCCAAATCCTTACCAGCCTGAAATGGTTGGGCATCAATTGGGATGAAGGCCCGGAGGCCGGCGGCGAATACGGTCCTTACTATCAGTCCGAGCGCTTTGATATTTACAAAAAATATGCTCAGCAGCTGCTGGACGAAGGCAAAGCATACTACTGCTTCTGCACTACCGAGGATCTGGCTGCACAACGTGAAAAACAACGCGCTGCTAAGCAACCGTTCCGCTATGCACGTACCTGCCGTGATATTCCGGCAGAGGAGGCTAAAGCACGCATCGCTGCAGGCGAACCGTATTCCATCCGTATCAAGATTCCTGCCGAAGGCATTATCACCGTGCATGATCTGATTCATGGCGAAGTTACCTTTAACATGGACCAGTTTGATGATTTCGTAATTGTAAAATCCAACGGTATTCCTACCTATAACTTCGCTGTTTGTGTCGATGACCATCTGATGGGCATGACTCACGTACTGCGCGCTGAGGAGCATCTTTCCAACACTCCGAAGCAGCTGCTGGTTTACGAAGCACTGGGCTGGGAACCGCCTAAGTTCGGTCATATGCCGATGATTCTGGCTATGGATCGTTCCAAGCTGAGTAAACGTCATGGTGCAACCTCTGTTGAAGAATTCCGCAGCCAAGGCTATCTGCCGGAAGCTATCATCAACTATCTGACTCTGCTTGGTTGGGGCCCCGGCGATGAACGTGAAATCTTCACTCTGGAAGAAACCGTTAAGCTGTTTGAGCTGGAGCAGATGAGCAAAAAGGCTGCTATTTATGACACCAAAAAGCTAACCTGGATGAACGGCCAATATCTGTCCGAGCTGCCGCTGGAAAAAATTCTGCCGGATGCTAAGCCCTTCTTCGTTAAAGATGGCCTGGTAACCGAAGAATGGTTCAACGATGCTGCCAACGAAGCATACTTTGAAAAGCTCGTAGACGTTGTACGTGTACGCGTTAAAACTCTGCAGGAGGTTGCCGATGCTTCAACATACTTCTTCAAGGATGTTGAAGAATATGATGAAAAGGGTGTAGCTAAGCACTTCAAGGCAGAAAATATTCCTGTACTGGAGCAGTGCATTGCAGCAATTAAGGCTGATGATGTATATGACCTGGCTTCTACCGAAGCAGCATACAATAAGATTGCTGCCGACAACGGTCTGGCTCTGGGCAAGGTTATCCATCCGACTCGTCTGGCTCTGACCGGACGCACCGTAAGCCCCGGTATGTTTGACGTTATGGTTCTGCTGGGCAAGGAAAGAACTTTGGCACGTCTGGAAAAGGCTGTTGAGTTCATTAAAAGTTTATGATTGTAAAATAGCGATTGGCGGCTAGTTTTAGCGCGATTGCTTTAATTAAGCAGGAGGGCTTTTCTTCCTGCTTAATTTTTACCAAGAGATTCAAGGCTTGGAACATTGTTTTTGGAAAGGAGCTGCAGGCTATGAAAATCCTGTTGACAACATTATTATGCTTATGCTTATCTCTGCCGGTTCTGGCAGACCAGCAGACTACGGTGCTTACCGAACAGACCTCTGTCGGCAAGGCAACGGCAATGCTGCCCTACATCGACGGCAGTAATTCCGCAGAGCTGGAAAAACAGGCCAACGCTTTGGTACGCGACGCTGCAGCTAAGCTGGTCAAGGAGGTAGGCGGTCAGGGAAGTGTAACCTATAAGGTGATGCTGAACCGTCCTAGCCTGGTAAGCCTGCTGCTGGAGGCAGACAACGGCGGACGCAAGGCGTACACCGGACTGAATCTTGATCTGACAACCGGCAAGGAGTTCGAGGTTACGTATTTCTTTGTAGATAACGATAACGTAAAAAATGCGTTGGGCAATTATGATAACGTGCTTTTCGGCGAAGAGGGCTTGTTTGTGCGCAGCAAGAAAAATGCTGCCTACAGTAGCTTTGTACCCTACAGGGATGTAGTTACCTCCCTGCGCATCGGCGAAGCGGGACGCCTGCTGCAGCTGGCGAAAATTACCGATAAGGCTGCAGGCAAAACACTGCGTCTGCCTGCAAGCGGACTTATGGCGTTGAAGCTGGACAGCAATCCTTCCACCGGCTACGGCTGGCAATTCAGCTGCAGCTCACCGGCAGTAAGCAAGGTAGGCAGCTCGTTTACCATTCCGCGCGCTGATGAGGAAAGAATGGGTGCGCCCGGCGTTGAAATTCTGGTGCTGGCGGTTACTAAGCCCGGTACCTACAATATCCGCATGGATTACAAGCGCTCTTGGGAAAAAATGAGCCTGCAAAGCTTTAACTTTATCGTTATCGCAGAATAAGCTAGAGGATGTGTTTATGGAAAAAGCATCAGTTTCTGTAAAAATATATAATAGTACCTATGCATTAACGACCTCTGCTTCCGAAGAACAGGTGCTGAAAATAGCAGCAGAGGTAGACAGAAGAATGCAGGAGCTGGCAGAAAGCAAAAAGCTGCTGCAGACAGATAAAATAGCCATCTGGACGGCGCTCGACCTGGCTGCAGACAGACTGGAGCTGCAGGAAAAATACGCTGCGCTGCAGCAGGAAATGCAGCAGCAATCTGTGGCGGCGGAGCAGAAAATGCAGGAAAAATGCGCTGCGATGGAGCAGGAGCTGCAGCAAAAGTGCGCAGCAGCGGAGCAGAAAATACAGGAAAAATATGCTGCGCTCGAGCAGGAAATGCAGCAAAGAAATGCTGTGCTGGTAGAAGAGCTGCAAAGCCTGCAGGCCAGATACGACAGACTGCTGGCAGCAGTGCGTGAAAGGTAGATAACATATGGAAAAGAAAACAATAGAACTGCTTGCTCCCGCAGGCAGCTGGGAAGCATTGGAGGCAGCGGTAAACGCCGGCGCCGATGCTGTATATATGGGCGGTAAAGCCTTTGGCGCACGTGCCTATGCCAGCAATTTTGATGAAGAGGAAATGGCTAAGGCGGTGTATTTTGCGCATATGCACCATGTGCGCCTGTATATTACCGTCAATACGTTGGTTGATGACAGCGAGCTGGAGGCTTTATCCGCTTACCTGCTGTTTTTGAATAACGTAGGCGTAGACGGACTTATTGTGCAGGACTTGGGCGTTATACGTCTGGCGCAGAAAATTGTGCCGGAGCTGCCGCTGCATGCCAGCACGCAGATGAGCATTACCAACAGCAGCGGTGTAGACTTTGCTATGGGCGCAGGCATGGAGCGCAGCGTATTGGCGCGCGAGCTGAGCCTGAAGGAAATCGGTGCAGCCTGCAGCCGCGGCAGTGAAATCGAAACCTTTATTCACGGTGCTCTGTGCGTATGCTACAGCGGACAATGCCTGATGAGCAGTCTTATCGGCGGCCGCAGCGGTAACCGCGGACGCTGTGCCCAGCCTTGCCGTTTACCGTATAATCTGCTCAACGCGAAGGATGAAGATATGCTGCAGGGCAAGGATGCAGGCCAGTATCTGCTGAGCCCGAAGGATATGAATACCTTGAGCATTCTGCCGCAGCTGATTGACGCAGGCGTTGTGTCCTACAAAATCGAAGGACGCATGAAGCGCCCGGAATATGTTGCGGTAGTAGTAGATGCTTACCGCCGGGCGATTGACAGCTATCTTGCCGGTGACTATAACGTGCCGGAAGAAGATTTGGCGAATATCGAGCAAATCTTCAATCGTGACTTTACCACCGCTTATTTGGAGCGTCGTCCCGGTCGCACAATGATGAGCGACCGCCGTCCCAACAACCGCGGTGTGCTTATCGGCCGTGTAGCTAAGCTGGATAAAAACCGCAATAAGGCAGTTATCAAGCTGGATAAGGAGCTGCATCTGGGTGACGGACTGGAATTCTGGGTAAGCGTAGGCGGACGTGTAGGCACAACCGTTACGGATATGCTGTGCGGCGGCAATAGCGTGCAGAGCGCGGCCCCTGGCCGGCAGGTAACGATTGACGTGCCTAACGGTGTACGCTTGAATGACCGTGTTTTCCGTACTCTCGACAGCAGACTGATGAGCTATGCGCAGCAGTTCTTCGGACCGGACGCAAAAAAACGTATTCCGGTAGATGCCGTAGTTACTGCACGTCTGGGCGAGCCTATGACCGTTACGCTGACGGATGATGAAGGCAACGTCGGCTACGGCGAAACCGATTTTATCGTAGAGGCAGCACGCAAGCGTGCGCTGGATGAGGCCGGTGTGCGCAAGCAGCTGGACCGCCTCGGTACGACCGAATATTTCCTGAACAGCCTGTGCTTTGAGCATGACGAAAATGTCATGGTGCCGATGAGCGAAATGAACGAAGCACGCCGTATGGCATGCGAGGCACTGGATGCAGCGCGTCTGAATGCCTTCGCACCGGCGCGCACAGCGGTGCACAGCTTCAGCGAGCAATTAGTGCCGCAGGCACATAAGGCCAAGCAGCATGAATCCGTTCTGGTAGTGCATTGCGACAGCGTTGAGAAGGTCAATGCTGCGCTGCAGGCAGGTGCTGAACGCATTCTCTTCGGCGGTGACTGCTTTAACCATCAGCTGCCGTCCGAGGCGGATTATGCCAAGGCTGCCAAGCTGGTGCGCAAGGCAGGCCGTCAGCTGGCCTTTGCTACACCGCGTATCATCAAGGAAGCACAGCTGGCATATTTCGACAAGCTCTTTACCCTGTGGGAGGAGATGCAGCCTGATTTTGTTTATATCAACAACAACGGCTTGTGGCCTTTGGCGAAGAAGCATGCTGCGCTTAATTTGGTAGCAGATATGTCTTTGAACATCTTCAACAGCCAGACACTGCAGTTCTGGCAGGAACAGGGCGCTGCAGGTGCAGTGCTCAGCCCCGAGCTGACCATGGCGCAGGTAGAGCATCTTGTGAGCGTCAGCCCGTTGCCGTTGGAGTGCATGATTCAGGGACGTTTGGAAATGATGGTTTCCGAATACTGTGTAGGCGGCAGCTTCCTGGGTGCGCTGGATAAGGGTGCCTGCAAGTTTAACTGTGCAGAGCCTTTGTTCTTGGGTGACCGCAAGGATGCACGCTTCCCGATTGTTACGGACCAGTTCTGCCGCATGCATATTCTGAATGCGCATGAGCTTTCGATGACTGCCAATGTGCAGCACATGGCGGAAGCAGGCGTAGCGGCGCTGAGAATTGACGGCCGTGATTACGATGCGGCACGTCTGGGCGAACTTGTGGCGCTGTACCGCAAGATTCTCGGCGGTGCGGTGGAGGCACCGGAAAATCTGCCGGGTACTACAAGAGGCCACTATTTCAGAGGCGTAATGTAAAAGCAAATGTCAGCTTGCGAAGCTGAATAAATTGAATAAGCCAAGGCCCCTGTCGGAAATCGCCGGCAGGGGCTTTTTGTCGCATGTACAATTTGTTTGGCCAAGCAATTTTATATGCTTAATTATAAAAATCAGAGATAGTTTTCAGGCTATAGCAATCATATGCAACAGAAAAATTTGCCTGCATCTTTCCGTTCCTGCCCAATCTATGATATAATACTAAAGTTATAGAGAAAAAAGACCTTATGGTCAGAAGATAAATTTTAGAGGAAAAGAGGAATGTGAAATGACAAATGGATTTGCAGCCTTAAAGGTTTGTGCCCACACCGCAGAGCAGCTTCAGAAAATGGGCATTAAAAAGCCGATGCCGGTACAGGAGCAGGCTATACCGGCGCTGTTTGCCGGACGTGATGTAATCGCCCGTGCGCAGACAGGCACTGGCAAAACACTGGCGTTCTTAGTGCCGCTGGCAGAAAAAATCGATACTGCCAAAAGCTATGTGCAGGCTTTGGTAATTACGCCTACGCGCGAGCTGGCGCAGCAGATTGCCACCGAAATGAAAAAAATCCTGGGCGAAAGCGATATCAAAGTGCTGGCTGTTACCGGCGGACGCGATTTCGAAACGCAAAAATATAAGCTGGAGGGACGCAGCCATGTGCTGATCGGTACTCCCGGCCGTCTTTTGGACCACATCCGCAAGGGCAACACCGACCTTGGCGGTGTGCGCTATCTGGTACTGGACGAGGTTGACGAAATGCTGCAGCAGGGCTTTATGGATGAAGCGCTGGAGCTGATTGCTATGACCGCGCCGGAGCATCAGACGATGCTTTGCTCCGCAACTCTGTCGGAAGAAGTGCGCAAGCTGGGACGCAAGCTGACGAAAAACTGCGCGCTCATTGATATCAACCCGGATCAGGCTACAGTTGAGAAAATCAAACAGGTTTGCCTGAAAACAACCGATGAATACAAGAATAAGGCTGTGGCAGCGCTCATTGACCGCCTGAACCCGTATCTGATGATTGTTTTCTGCATGAGCAAGGAGCGCACTAAGGAGTTGGGCGACTGGCTGGGCATGCAGGGCTATAACGTTGATGTGCTGCATGGCGAAATGTCTCCTGCAAAGCGCAAAACTGTTATGAAGGCCTTCCGTGATGCTAAGATTCAGATTCTGGTTGCCAGCGACCTGGCTGCCCGCGGTTTGGACGTTGAGGGTGTAACCCATGTTGTAAACTACGATATTCCGCATGATGTCGACTGGTATGTTCACCGCATCGGACGTACAGGCCGTGCAGGCAATGAGGGCGAAGCAATTACGCTTTATACTGCCGACGAGGTTAAATGGCTGCGTAATATCGAAACCAAGCTGGGTATTTTGATGGAACGCCAAAATCTGGAGGGTGGTGTTGTGGCACGCCGCGTCGCTGTGGCTGCCAAAAAGAAAAAGTCCGCAGGACCTAAGCGCGGACGCAATTCCGTTGTTGATAAGCGCAAGGCTCCCAAAACCGGCAGTAACCGCCGTCAGGGTGCTAAAAAAGGCAAATAAGCCTGCTTAGAATTTTTAATAATAATTATGGATGCTTCTCTTGCTTTACAGAGAGGCATCCATTTTTTCTTATGCCGTAGAAGAATGTAACTTATGAGCCAATGTGCATTGTTTTTCTTTTCAAGTATAGAAAAAATATGGTAAAATATAATGGAATAAATATGCAATAAAAAAAGAACAGGAGGGCAGTATATGTTGACAATTCGTGAATATAAGCAGGCAACAACTCTGGAGGAGGCGTGGCAGCTGAACCAGAAGCGCCCTAACCGCTTGCTTGGCGGTATGCTGTGGATGCGCCTGAGCAAGAGCAATGTGCAGACAGCTATTGATTTGTCGGCTTTAGGCCTGGATACAATAGAGGAAAAAGAAACGGAATTCCGCATCGGTGCGATGGTGAGCTTGCGCCAACTGGAGCTGCATGAAGGCTTTACTGCCTACAGTGAGGGAGCAAATAAGGAGGCGCTGCGCCATATTGTAGGTGTGCAGTTCCGCAATCTTGCTACCGTCGGCGGCAGTGTGTTCGGACGCTTCGGATTTTCGGATGTGCTGACCTTGCTTTTGGTGATGGACAGCTATGTGGAATTATACAAGGGCGGTATTGTGCCGGTGGCAGATTTTGTGAATATGCCGTATGACAGAGATATTCTGGTGCGCGTTATTGTTAAAAAGACAGCAGCGCATTACAGCTATAAATCCGTGCGCATCAGCAAAACCGACTTTCCGGTGCTGACCTGCGCGGCGGCGTTGACGCAGGAAGGCGTGCAGGCTGCAGTGGGCGCACGTCCGGCGAAGGCTGCACTGGTGAAGGATGCAGAGCAGCTCGCAACTCTGCCTATGACTGCCGAGAAGGCGCAGGCCTTTGCGGAATATGCTGCAGGCTTACTGCCGACGGAAACCAATCCGCGCGGCAGTGCTGCGTATCGTACACACCTGATTAAGGTGCTGACAGCAAGATGTTTAACAGAACTGGGAGGTAAGGCCTGATGGAGATAACCTTAACCTTAAATGGCAAAAAGCTGACACGTATGGTGGAGGCTGATACAGTTTTACTCGATTTTCTGCGCAAGGAAGGCTGCTACAGCGTGAAGCGCGGCTGTGACACTACCAACTGTGGCTTGTGCACTGTATTTATGGATAATAAGCCGGTGCTTTCCTGTGCTATCCTGGCAGCGCGTGCCGCAGGCCACAGCATTGTGACTATGGAAGGAATGCAGCAGGAGGCAGCGGAATTCGGTGCCTTTATTGCCGACCAGGGCGCGGAGCAGTGCGGCTTCTGCAACCCCGGCATGATTATGAACGCTATCGCGCTGATGCGTGAAAACAGCGAGCCTACGGAAGAAGAAATCAAGGAATTTTTGGCAGGCAACCTGTGCCGTTGCTCCGGCTATGAGGGACAGCTGCGCGGAATTCAGAATTTCATCGCCTGGAAAAAAGCTCAGGCGCAGGCATAAGGAGGGGAGCTGCAGATGAAAATAGTTAACCAATCCTACCGCAAAAAGGATGCTATGCAGCTGGTGACAGGCCAGCCTGTCTACACCGATGACCTGGTGCCGAACGACTGCCTGCTTGTCAAGGTGCTGCGTTCTCCGCATGCGAATGCTATTATTGAAAGCATCAACACCGCGATTGCAGCCAAGGTGCCTGACATCGAAGCAATTTATACCTGGGAGGACGTGGAGCAGGACGGCGAGCGCTGCACCTATGCAGGCCAGACCTATCCCGAACCGAGTCCTTATGACCGTCTGCTGCTCGACCGTCATGTACGCTTTGTGGGTGACATTGTGGCGATTGTTGCCGGCAAAACGGAAAAGGCTGTCGATAAGGCGCTGTCTTTGATTAAAGTAAAATATCAGCTGCTGGACGCAGTGCTTGACTTCCGTACTGCGCTGGATAACCCTGTGCTCGTGCATCCCGAGGATACCTGGAAGGCTCACTGCCCGGTTGGCGCCGATAATAAGCGCAACCTGTGTGCCCATGAGGTTATCGAGGATGGCGAGGTTGATAAGATTCTGGCGGAATGCGATGTTGTTATCGACCAGACAACTCATACCAAGGCTGTGCAGCAGGATATGATGGAGCCTTTCGTAACCTATTGCTCCATTGATACCTACGGCCGTTTGAATGTCCTTAGCTCTACGCAGATAGTTTTCCACTGCCGCCGCATTATTGCCAACGCGTTGCATATCCCCAAAACTATGGTACGCGTAGTTAAACCGCGTGTAGGTGGCGGCTTCGGCGCTAAGCAGAGCTGTGTCAGCGAAATGTATCCGGCTTTTGTTACCTGGAAAACAAAAAAGCCTAGTAAGATGATTTTCTCGCGTTACGAATGTCATATAGCTTCCAGCCCGCGCCATGAGATGGAGGTGCGCGTGCGTCTGGGCGCTACCAAAGAAGGCAAAATCCGCGCGATTGATTTATATACTCTTTCCAATACCGGTGCTTACGGCGAGCACGGTCCTACGACCGTCGGCCTTTCCGGTCACAAGTCTATTCCTCTGTACCGTACCGAGGCCTTCCGCTTCGGCTTTGACGTAGTTTACACCAACCTGCAGGCTGCAGGCGCATACCGCGGGTACGGTGCTCCTCAGGGCATCTTTGCCGTAGAATCCGCTGTGAACGAGCTGGCAGCACGCCTGAAGATGGACCCGATTAAGCTGCGTGAGATGAATATTACGCGTGAGGGCGATATTATGCCTGCTTATTACGGTGCGCCCAACACAAGCTGCGCGTTGGACCGCTGCCTGGAACAGGTACGCGAGATGAGCGGCTGGGAGCAGAAGTTCCCGCTGCAGCAGCTGCCTGATGGCAAGGTGCGCACAATGGGCGTGGCTATTGCGATGCAGGGCAGCTCCATTCCTTACTGCGACGTCGGCGGTGCTACCATCAAAATCAACGATGAGGGACATTACACACTGCTGATCGGTGCTGCCGATATGGGCACCGGCTGCGATACCGTTCTGGCACAGATGGCAGCAGAGGTTTTGGAATGTGATTACGATAACATTACCGTATTCGGTGCGGATACCGACGCGTCTCCTTATGACTCTGGTTCCTACGCATCCAGTACAACATATATTACCGGCAAGGCCGTAGAAATCTGCGCACAACGTTTGCGTGGTAAGATTTGCCAGCTGGGCGCACGCCTGCTGGAATGCGGCACGGACCAGGTTGTCTTTGACGGACGCGAGGTGCGTGATACCGTAAGCGACAAGGCTGTAAGCCTCTTTGATATCGCTACCGCTTCTATGGTGAATAACGATATCGCTCTGGAAGAAACCGTGGAGCAGAACAGTGTGCTGTCCCCGCCGCCGTTTATGGCCGGTGTGGCCGAAGTAGAAACCGATTTGCTGACAGGCGAGGCACAGGTAGTGAACTTCTATGCATCTGTTGACTGCGGTACTCCGGTTAACCCGCATCTGGCGAAGGTGCAGACCGAAGGCGGCATTCTGCAGGGTATCGGCATGGCGCTGATGGAAAACGTAACCTACAGTCCTAAAGGTCGTATTTACGAAAACTCTTTCATGCAGTACAAGGTTCCCTGCCGTGAGGATATCGGTCATATCTATGTTGACTTTGCCAGCAGCTATGAGGAAAGCGGTCCCTTCGGTGCCAAATCCGTTGGCGAGCTGGTAATCAATACACCTGCTCCGGCGATTGCCGACGCAATTTATCAGGCAACCGGCAAACGCTTTATGACTTTGCCGATTACCCCGGAAAAAATTGCTATGGGCGTTGACGAAGAATAAGATTTTAATAAGCTGAAAACAAATGTGGTTGCAAAACCACATTTGTTTTGGCAAGCGTTATTCTCGGGTGAGAATGACGCTGGGGACAGCCCCCTTCCGCCTCACTGCGTTCGGCACCTTCCCTATACTAAGACCAATTTTTCATAAAATGAAAAATGCTGGTCGTGTTATACTCGAAGAGTGCAAGGGGCAGGCAAGAAGGACAGCAGAACACAAACAGGTTAGCTCAAAGCCTTAACGAGCAATTAATATATCGTGTAGCGAATAAAAATTTTAGCAAATGAGTGTCTGGCACCATAGAAGTGTCGCAACTGTTTGAGCGCTAAGCCAACTACCTTAGTATAATTTATTTGCATAGCGCGAGTTTTGCGGCACTTCGTCCTGTTTCCACACGAAATTTGCGTTGTGCCCTATGGCACAGGAAAATTTTTTCTGAGCGAAATGATATTTAATTGCGACGCACATAACCACCTTTCACCTCACTGTGTTCGGCACCTTCTCCAAGGGGCAGGCGAGAAACTAACAGCTTTTTACTAATTTCAATTCACGTAAAAAAGGACTACAATCATGTACGACCAATACAACCGCAAAATAGATTATCTGCGCATATCCCTTACCGACAGCTGCAACCTGCATTGCCGCTATTGTCAGCCGGAGGTGAGTGAGCATGTGCCGCATAATGAAATATTGCGCTACGAAGAGCTTTTGCGCATTTGCCGCGCTGCGCTGCAGCTTGGCATCAGCAAATTCAAAATCACCGGCGGCGAGCCTTTGCTGCGCAAGGGCTGCAGTGATTTTATTGCCAACCTGAAGCAGCTGGAGGGCGCGGAGCAGGTGACGCTGACAACGAACGGCACGTTGCTGTCAAATCAGCTGCCTGCGCTTATCGCGGCAGGTGTGGACAGCATCAACGTGAGCCTGGACACGCTGGATGCAGCGTATTATACAGAGCTTACCGGCGGCAGCCTGGACAGCGTTCTGCAGGCATTGCAGGAGCTGCAGTCTGCAGGGATACCGTTCAAGCTGAACTGTGTGCCCCTTGCAGAAAACGGTCCGGCCGATATTATGCAGTTGCTAAAGCTGGCGCACAGGTATAACGCACCACTGCGCTTTATTGAGCTGATGCCGCTGGACTGCAACGCTAATCTGCGAGGAGTGAGCGGCAACGAAATCCGCAGTCTGCTGGAGCAGGCAGGTTTACAGCTGCAGCCCGATGCGCAGCGCTACGGCAACGGTCCTGCAAGCTACTGGCGCATTAGCGGTTATGCAATGCCGGTGGGCTTTATCGAACCGCTGCACAATAAATTCTGCGCTGTCTGTAACAGGGTGCGTCTTACATCCGTAGGCATGCTGAAGCCCTGTCTTTACAGTGACGCGGGCATGAACCTGAAGCACTTGCTGCGTGACGGCGCAAGTGATGCGGATTTGCTGCAGGCTATGCAGGAGATTATTTACGCCAAGCCTGCGGGACACAGCTTTGATGTAAAAGCAGCGCGCTTTAATATGAGCCAGATTGGCGGATAAATACAGGCTTTGAAGGAGCAGACAATGAGTGAATTTACACATTTTGATGCTGCGGGCAATGCTCTGATGGTGGATGTCAGCGACAAGGCTGACACCGCGAGGGTTGCAGTGGCGCAGGGGAAAATCTGCGTAAGCAGAGAAATATATGAAAAGATTGTTGCCGGCAGTATGGCTAAGGGTGATGTGCTGGGCGTAGCACGTGTTGCCGGAATTATGGCAGCCAAGCGCACCAGTGAGCTAATTCCGCTGTGCCATCTGCTGCAGCTGACGAAGTGCACGGTAGATTTTGAGCTGTTGGCGGAAAACGGCAGCTACGCTGTACAGACACAGTGCCTGGTCAAGACTACGGGCAAGACAGGCGTGGAGATGGAGGCGCTGACAGGCGTGCAGATTGCCTTGCTGACGATTTACGATATGTGCAAGGCCGTGGATAAGGCGATGGTGATTACAGATGTGCATCTGCTGAGCAAAGCAGGCGGAAAGAGTGGTGATTTTGTATGGAAGCAAGCATCAGAGGCATAATCAAGGCTGTGTGTATCAGCGAAAAGAAGGGTACGGAAAAGCATCCTGTGAATGAGATTGTCCTCAAAGAAAATTTCGGCATCGAGGGTGATGCTCACGCCGGCAAATGGCATCGTCAGGTGAGTTTGCTGAGTGCGGAAAAGGTGGATGAATTCAATGCGCGCGGCGGTGATGCCGCTATCGGTGCCTTCGGTGAAAATATTTTGGTAAGCGGCATCGACTTCAAAAAGCTGCTGGTAGGCAGCATCATGCGCAGCGGTGAAGTAGTGATGAAGCTGACGCAGATTGGCAAGGAATGCCACAGCCATTGCACGATTTTTGCACGTGTGGGCGACTGCATTATGCCACGTGAGGGCGTTTTTGCTACGGTAGAGCATGGCGGCGTTCTGCGCAGTGGCATGGAGCTGGAAGTGACGCTGCCAGAAGCCGACGCACCCTTGCGTGCGGCGGTAATGACACTTTCAGATAAGGGTGCCGCGGGTGAGCGTGTTGATACCAGCGGGCCTAGGGCAGCAGAGCTATTGGCGGAAGCAGGCTACGAAATTGTAGAGCAGGTTTTGCTTCCCGATGCGCAGAAGAAAATAGAACGTGAGCTGATGCGTCTTGCGGACAGCAGACAGGTGGATCTGATTATCACCACAGGCGGCACGGGCCTCTCACTGCGCGATGTTACACCGGAGGCAACAATGGCGGTGGCTACACGCAATGTGCCCGGTATCGCGGAGACCATCCGTGCGGAATCGCTGAAGATTACGCGGCGGGCAATGCTGAGCCGCGGCGTGAGCGTAGTGCGCGGACAGACGCTGATTGTGAATCTTCCCGGAAGCACCAAAGCGGTGGAGGAAGCGCTGGCAATCGTTTTGCCGCAGCTGGAGCATGGACTGCGTATCCTGAAGGGCAGCGCCCATGACTGTGCAAGAAAATGAGCGCAATAGACTGGTCACCGCTGTGGATTTCGCTGCGCACTGCGGCAGCAACAATCGTCATAGTTTTCTTTATCGGCGTAATTATTGCCTGGTGGGTGGAACGGCTGCAGAGCCAAAGCCTGAAGATTTTTGCCGACGCTGTAATAACACTGCCGATGGTGCTGCCACCTACGGTAGCAGGCTTCTTTTTACTGTATTTTTTTGGCAACAACCGCTTTTTGGGCCAGCTTATTTATCAGATGACAGGTATAAAAATAGCCTTCAGCTGGTTGGCAACAGTGCTGGCAGCAGCGGTAATTTCGCTGCCGCTCATGTACCGTAGTGCGCGCGGTGCCTTGTCGCAGGTTGACAAGGGCATGCTGGAGGCGGCGCGTTCGCTTGGCATGACGGAATGGCGTATCTTTTGGCGTATTCATCTGCCTAATGCGCTGCCCGGTATTATCGCAGGTGGTCTGCTTGCCTTTGCCCGCGGTCTGGGCGAGTTCGGTGCCACGGCGATGATTGCCGGCAATATCGCAGGACGTACACGCACACTGCCGCTGGCAGTTTATTCTGCCGTAGCGGCAGGCGATTGGGATGCCGCAGGCTGGTATGTGGCCGTAATTGTGGGCATCTGCCTTTTGGTAGTTATCGGTCTTAATGTCTACTTATATAAAACAAAACAACAACAGGGGGAGTAAAATGAAAAAACTCTTATGCTTAGTATTTTCTTTGATGTTAGCTGTTATGGCTGCAGGCTGCGGCGGCGGTGATAAGCAGGCTGCTGCTCCGCAGGCAGGCAAAACACTGCGTCTGGTAGCTGCTGCCAGCATGGAAAAGGTCTTTACGCAAAAGCTTATTCCGTTGTATCAGCAAAAACATCCGGAAATCAAAATCGAGGGCGTATATGATGCCAGCGGCAAGCTGCAGGCACAAATTGAAAGCGGCCTGGCAGCTGACGTATTTATTTCTGCGGCCAACAAGCAGATGAACGCACTGAGCGACAAGGGCTATATGGATAAGAGCACGGTGAAGCCGCTGCTGGAAAACAAGCTGGTGCTGATTGTGCCTAAAAGCGGCAGCGAAATCAAAGGCTTTAATGATTTCAGCAAGGCTAAGCATCCTGCAATCGGCGATCCTGCCAGCGTTCCTGCAGGCCAATATGCTAAAGAAGCACTGTCCAAGCTGGACCAGTGGGATGCGATTCAGTCCAAAGTAAGCCTTGGTACTAACGTAACACAAGTGCTGAACTGGGTTGCCGAAGGCAGTGCCGATGCAGGCCTTGTTTACGCTACTGATGCAGCACTCTTGAAGGATAAGGTTACTGTTGTGGCCGAAGCTCCGGCAGTCTCCTTAAAAAAGCCGGTAATTTATCCTATCGGCGTGTTGGCGAAGGCTCCGCAGGCTGAGGCTGCTAAGGATTTTGCGGCCTTCCTGCAGACAGAAGAAGCTATGAAGATTTTTGCCGCCTACGGCTTTGCGCAGGCTAAATAAGAGGTAGATAAGCATGAAATTAATTCGTACTGAAGATGCGGTCGGCAGTGTTCTCTGCCATGACCTGACACAGATTATCAAGGGCGTTACGAAGGATGCCGTATTCCGCAAGGGCCATGTGGTGCAGCCAGAGGATATTCCGGTGCTGCTTTCCATCGGTAAGGAGCATTTATATGTGTGGGAAGCCGACGAAAACATGCTGCATGAAAATGATGCCGCACGCATTTTGTGCGACATCTGTAAAAACACTATGATGGATGAATCGCCTGTGAAAGAGGGCAAGATTGAGCTTGCCGCCGCTGCTGACGGTCTGTTCAAGGTAGACGGCGCGCGTCTGCGACTGGTGAACAGCTTAGGACAGATGATGATTGCGACGCGTCACGGCAATACGCCGGTGAAGAAGGGCGACAAGCTCTGCGGTACGCGCATTATCCCGCTGGTTATCGAAAAGGAAAAGATGCAGCGTGTGCGTGAGCTGTGCGGTGATGAACCGCTGCTGCAGCTTTTGCCGTATAAAATCAAAAAAGCTGCCGTGCTGGCGACCGGCAGTGAGGTTTTCCACGGACGCATTAAAGATACCTTTACCCCCGTGCTGGAGGAAAAGCTGGCTGAGTTCAATGTGGAGGTAGTTTATAAGCAGGTGCTGGATGACAAACCGGAGCAGATTGCCGCTGCGATTAAAACTGCTATTGAGGAAAAGGGCGCGGAAATGGTGCTTTGCACCGGCGGCATGAGCGTTGACCCGGATGACCGCACACCGCTCGCAATCAAAAATACCGGCGCACGCATTGTTTCCTATGGCGCACCGGTGCTTCCGGGCGCCATGTTTTTGCTATCCTACTACGGTGAAAAGCAGGTGCCTGTTATGGGCTTGCCGGGCTGCGTAATGTACGCTAAGCGCACGATTTTCGACCTGGTGCTTCCGCGCGTGCTGGCCTGTGACCTTGTCACTGCCGACGAGCTGGCGGCCTTGGGCGAAGGCGGTTTGTGCCTGAACTGCGCTGTGTGCACCTATCCTGCCTGCGGTTTTGGCAAGGGGTGGTAAAATGACCTATGCAGAGCCGCAGCATTATCATGTGAAGGTGCGCGTGTATAACGAAAGCATTGATTTCGGCAAGGGCGTAGCGGAGCTTTTGCAGCGCATTGAGGCCACCGGTTCGCTGAGTGCTGCCTACAAGGCTATGGGTATGTCGGCCAGCAAGGCGTGGAAGATTCTGCGGCGTGCGGAGGCAGACCTGGGCTTTGCGCTGGTCAGCAGCACGGCAGGCGGTAAAAGCGGTGGCAGCAGTGTGCTGACGCCGGAGGGACGCCTGCTGCTTGAGCGGTATACAGCCTTCAATGCAGAGGTGCAGTTGGCGGCGGCGCAGGCCTTCGCCAAGTATTTCAAATAACATAAAGCTTGTGGCAGTACGGGGAATTTTCCTTGTACTGCCTTTGTTTATATAGTTTGTATTTTCTTGACGCAGATTAGTAAAGAGGCTATAATATAAACATCTAGTAAATAGCAACAAGTATCAGATATGGAGGCTTTGCCAACTTCCTTCCGCTGTGTATAGGCGGATGATGAGCTTGCGATTTGCCGCAAAAAAATTGCAGCGTTATTTTTTTGAAAGAAGGTTTAAGTATGAGTATTTTTGCCGGAGCTGTTGATTATTTTGTTAAGGGTGGTCCCTGCATGTGGCCGCTGCTGATGTGTTCTTTTGCCGCTATTGCTATTGGTGTGGAACGATATCTTTTCTATAAGAAGGCTATTTCCGGAGAAAAGTTCGCGAGCAGCTTCTGCCGCATGATGAATGACTTTAATCTGGTTGGCGCCAGTGAGCTGGCAGAGCAGAGCAAGGGCGAGGCTGCTGCCATGGCTAAGGAGATTCTGGATATTAAGGGTGACCTCGGACAGCGTCTGGAAACTATTGTCTATACCAAAGCTGACCGCATCATCGACAGCCTGGAAAAGAATATCAACTATCTGAGCGTTGTTATCGGCCTTTCACCGATGCTCGGTCTGCTCGGTACGATTACCGGTATGATTTCTTCTTTTAATGCTTTGAACGAAAGAACTCAGAACCCGATGGCTGTTACCGCAGGTATCGGCGAAGCGCTGATTACTACCGTTTTCGGCCTGTGCATTGCTATTATGGGTATGTGTATCCATGCTTATCTTACAAGTAAAATCAAAACCGAAACTCTGAATATCAACGAAGTAGCGGATACGCTGGTTGATATTTTCAAAGCTAACGAGCAGAGCAAATGAGGGGCGGTGTTGAAAAATGCGCAGACGTCGTAAAAGAGAGCTTACTCCACCGTCGATAATGCTCAGTCCGATGATTGACATGATTTTCCTGTTGCTGGTATTTTTCATTGTCAGCACTATGTATATGAGCGAGGTCAAGACGATTCCTATCCGCCTGCCGATTGCTAAGCATTCGGAGAATGTCAGCAAGAGTAACTTTAATGTAACAATCAAAAAGGACGGCAGCCTTTATCTTGATGAAAATAAAATCGAGATGGATATGCTGGTTCAGAATGCTGCGATTGAAAGCAAGCATGATTCCTCCTTCTCGGTTATTATCAGAGCGGAGGACGAAGCTCCCTATAAAACTATTATCCAGCTGATGGATAAAATGAAGGGAGCAGGTGTCACACGCTTCGGTTTGGCTACGGATACAGGTGAGAGCAAATGAAGGATGAACAAAAGCGATTTGGCAAGGGCTTTGCCGTAGCTCTGGCTGTGCATCTTGTTCTTGCCGCCGGCCTTGGCATTTTCGGCTACCGCTTTGTGCATACGCCTCCGGAAATTTTGGAGGTTTCGCTGGAGAGCGGCGGTGGCGGCGCTGAAGCTCAGGAGGAAGAAATCGAACAGGAGGAGCAGCAGGAAGAGCCTGTCATCCAAAGTCTGGAGGATATTATTGACCAAAAGCTGAAGCCTAAACCGCAAAAGAAAGTTGTCAGGAAAAAGGCGACTGCAGCCCCCGGACCGAAGGCTCCTGCCGGTAATCCTACCGGTAACGGTACAGGCACAGGTACGGACAGCGGAACAGGCAGTGGCAGCGGCAGTGGTAATGGTAGCGGCAGCGGCGAAGGCCGCGGTGTGCCGGTAAAACCGCCACGCCTGCTGCGCGAGGTTGCGCCTGTATATCCTGCGTCCGCACGCAACAGCGGTGCTACCGGTGTGGTAACGGTACGTATTCTGGTAGGTGCCGACGGCAGTGTAGAGGATGTAACGGTAGTCGGTTCCTCCGGCAACAGCGCTATGGATAGCAGCGTTGTAACTGCGGTCAACAAATGGCGTTTCAGTCCTGCCAAAGATAAGTACGGTCAGAACGCACGCTGTCGCGTTACGCGTGCGGTAAGCTTTAACTTAAGATAAAAATTATACGCAGATGCTTTTATGCAAAAAGCTGCCGTCTCCGGTTTAGGCCGGGGCTGGCAGCTTTAATTTTCCGGGAGAAATATCGAGTTTAAGAAGATGATTATACCGATGCAAAAGAAAAAAACACGGGCATTATGCACCGTGTTTTTTTCTGCCTTGTGTCTCACGGAAGGAGTGAGACGAAGTGGAAGGGATTAGATAAATACCAAAATCATCGGCTAATATTTTATTAGCTGTTTATATTATACTCCTCAGCAAATCAGCTTGTCTAATAAGGAGTCAGCATAACAGTTATTTCGCTTTGTTCAGATTTCTGTATTTCGTTACGAAGAGGGCGATGCGCTCCAGCGCCTTATGCAGGATTTCTTCGCTGTAAGCATAGGAGCAGCGGATATAGCCTTCGCCGCCGGCACCGAAGATGTTGCCGGGGATTACGAGAACTTCCTGCTCCTCCAGCAGCTTTTCAACAAATTCCATGCTGGAAAGGCCGGTTTCCTTGATGCAGGGGAAAACATAGAAGGCGCCTTTGGGCTCATACAGCGGCAAACCCATCTTGTGGAAGCCGTCAATCATAATCTGACGGCGGCGGCTGTATTCGGCAACCATATTGTCAACGTCCTGACGGCAGTATTTCAGTGCCGCAATCGCGCCGTACTGTGCTGTAACGTTGGGGCAGAGCACAACATACTGATGCAGGATGTTCATAGCGTTGATGATTGCTGCCGGTGCCATGATATAGCCAAGACGCAGGCCTGTCATAGCGTAGGCTTTGGAGAAGCCGTTGAAAATGATGGTGCGGTCGCGGAATTCTGGGAAGGAGGTGAACATGGTGTGCGTTTTGCCACCATAGGTAAGATGAGCATAAAGCTCGTCGCTGATGACAATCAGGTCATGCTTTACAGCCCAATCACCGATAGCCTTAATCTGCTCCTTGCTCATAATAGCGCCGGTCGGGTTATTGGGATAACCAAGCATAATAGCTTTGGTCTTGGGCGTAACAGCCTTTTCCAGATCTTCAATGGTGGGCACAAAGCCGTTTTCCTGATAAGTTTCTACGGAAACGGGCTTGCCGCCTGCCAGAATAACGCAGACCTTGTTGGCAACGTAACAGGGCTCGGGAAGAATAATTTCGTCACCGGGATGCATAATGGTAGTAATAGTGGTGTACAGTGCTTCGCTGACACCGACGGTTACCATGATTTCGGTTTTAGGATCGTATTTAACGCCGTAGTTTTTATGGATATCATCCGCAATTGCCTCGCGCAGCTCCAAAAGGCCGAGCGTAGGAGTGTAGCAGCTTTTGCCTTCGCAGATGCTGTTGATTTCGGCATCCTTGACAGCCTGCGGAATATCAAAATCGGGTTCGCCTACACTGAGAGGCACGATGTTGGGGTTAGCGGCCATAATATCAAGAAACTTTGCCAGACCGGAGGGAGGCAGTGCTTTAATAAAGGGAGAAACAGCAGCATCAAAATTATAGGACATAAAAAATACCACCTTTCATAAAAAGCTTGTCGATAAAGCGCCCTTGTCCAAACTGACACTTTTTCCACAATCTCTATCTGTTTACTATATTACTGTAGCAGATATTTTTGCCACTGACAAGGGAAAGCATAGTGTATACATTTTACGTGGCAGATTTAGCATTTTTCTGTATAAAATTTAACATATAATAACTAGATATAGCGTAAGCTACTTGCAAGACTTGTCAACAGATGCTATAATAAGGATAGCCAAAATAAGTATGACTTGTGAAAGAGTGGGTTTAAAGCCCGCTCTTTCCGCTTATTATGATGTTTCTGACGCATTTGCGGCAGAGGCAGGTGTTGGCCGCAAGGTTAATACAGAAAGAAAAACTTAATATGGAGGTGAAAATGATGCAGGCAAAAGAAGTTGAAGCACTGATTACCGCAATGGTAGCCCCCCTTCTGCAGGATACCGGACTTACTCTGGTTGATGTAGAATATGTGCGTGAAAAGGACTGGTACCTACGGATTTTTCTCGATAAGCCTGGTGGAGTTGAAATTGATGACTGCCAGATGGTGAGCGAAAAGCTGACGGAGATTCTGGATGCAGAGGATCCTATTCCCGACAAATACTTTTTGGAGGTTTCTTCTCCGGGCATTGACCGTCCGCTGAAGAAGGACAAGGACTTTGAAGCTGCCTACGGCACCAAGGTTGACATTATGTTCTATACTCCGTGGGAGGGAATGAAAAATCTGACCGGTATTCTGGTAGCACATGATGACGAAGCTGTACAGGTTAAAAAGATTATTAAAGGCAAGGAATTCAAAAATCCTGACCGCATTGAACGTAGGCTGATTGCGAATATCAGACCGCATATAGACTTTTAATTTAAGAAATAGGAGGCTTATTAAGTGAACGCAGATTTTATCTCAGCAATCCAGGAATTAGGAAAGGAAAAGGGTATTGACCCCGAGCTTTTGTTCCAGGCTGTTGATGACGCTTTGGTTGCTGCTTACAAGAAGAACACCGGCACAAACCAGAATGTCCGTGTTGAAATGAATAAAGAAACCGGTGAAATCCATGTATATGCTCAGCGCACTGTAGTTGAAGGCGAGGCTGACGGCATTAACGAAATGACTCTGGAGGATGCTCAGGCAATCAACCCGCAGTATCTTGCAGGCGATATCGTAGAGGTTGAGGTTACTCCGAAAAACTTCGGCCGTATTGCTGCCCAAAACGCTAAGCAGTTTGTTGTACAGCGTATCCGTGAGGCAGAGCGCGGACAGGTATATGAACGCTTCCAAAGCCGTGCCAATGATATCGTTACCGGTATTATCGAGCGCATGGAAAACCAAAACGTTTATATCGATTTGGGCAAGGTTGAAGCCGTGCTGACTCCGAACGAGCAGATTCCCGGTGAAATCTACCAATACCATGAGCGTATGAAAACCTATATTGTTGAGGTTAAGCGCACCAACAAGGGACCGCAGATTATGGTTTCCCGTACTCATCCCGGCCTGCTGAAGCGCCTGTTTGAGCTGGAGGTTCCGGAAATCCATGACGGCGTTGTTGAAATCAAATCCGTTGCCCGCGAGCCCGGTATGCGCTCCAAGATTTCCGTATATACCGCTGACAGCAATGTTGATCCGGTAGGTGCCTGCGTAGGCCACAAGGGCATGCGCGTACAGACTATCGTTAACGAGCTGCGCGGTGAAAAGATTGATATTGTAAAATACAGTGAAGATCCGGCACAATATGTTGCCAATGCTCTGAGCCCGGCAAAGGTTGTCAAGACAAACGTTAACGAAGCAGACAAAATCTGCCGCGTTGTCGTACCGGATTACCAGCTGTCCCTGGCTATCGGCAAGGAAGGCCAAAATGCCCGCCTGGCTGCTAAGCTGACCGGCTGGAAAATTGATATTAAGAGCGAAACTCAGGCTGCCGAAGAGGCTGCTGTTGAGCCTGCTCCCGTGGAAGAAGCATGATGAAGGTTAAAAAAGTTCCGCAGCGTAAATGCTTAGGCTGCAATGAAATGAAGGATAAAAAGGCTCTGCTGCGCGTTGTACGTTCACCTGAGGGCGAGGTCAGCCTTGACCTCACCGGCAAGAAGAACGGACGCGGCGCATATGTCTGCCCCGATAAGGAATGCATTACCAAGGCCGTAAAGGAGAAACGTCTGGAGCGCGCTTTGGAGAGACCTATCGGCGAGGATGTACTCAAGCAGCTGCTGGAGGATTTCGAGCATGGCAGGCAATAATGTTGCTTTTGCTTTAGGGTTGGCGCAAAAAGCCGGCAAAACCGCTTCCGGTGATGTAGCTGTGCGTGCTGCCTTAAAAAGCGGCAAGGTCAAGGTACTTGTTTTGGCACAAGATGCTGCCCCTAATTCAAAAAAGGAAATTTATTTCCTGGCAGAGATGGCATGCGTGCAGGTCATTGAGCTGTTGACGCGCAATGAGCTGGGCTATGCGATCGGCAAAGGACCTAGAATAGCTGTGGCTATTACCGATGCGAATTTTGCCAACATGCTGCTGAAAAAATAATGATTTAAATCACAGTTGTCTGCGCAGCTTGCGCGAGCTTCGCAGATGAATCTGCTTCTTATTATCTGGTCTGGAGGTGGATGAATGGGTAATAAAAGAATATATGAGGTTGCCAAGGATTATGGCAAACCGGTAAATGAGGTCATTGACCTGTTGAAGAAAAATAATATCGAAAAAACTAATTTTAGTGCAGCTGATGACAAGGCTATGTCTGTTATCCGTAAAGCATACGATAAAAAACCAGAACCGCCCAAACCGGCGAAGACGGAAAAACGTGATGTCAGCAAACCGGCTGCTCCTGCGCGTCCGCAGGATACAGCTAAAAGAAACGATAACAATATGAATAGGAATAACGGACAGAGGAATATGCAACAAAATCAGCAACAAAATCAACGCAATAACAACAACGCTCAACAAGGGCGTAACGAAAATCGTCAGGGTGGCCGCAACGAAGGCCGTCCGCAGCAAAACCGCGGTGGCCAGCAGGGCAACCGCCAAGGCGGCCGTAACGAAGGCCGTCCGCAAAACCGCAACGGTCAGCAGGGCGGTCAGGGCAACCGTCAGGGTAACCGCAACGGCCAACAACGCCAGGGCGGTATCTTTGTAGGTCCTAAGAGCCAGCAGGGCACGAGCGTACATGGCGAAAGCCGTGCACAGGTTAGCGGTGGCCGCAGCGAAGGCCGCAGTAGCGGTCGCAGCGAAGGCGGTCGCGATAACCGTCAGGGCGGTCGCAACGCAGGCAAGAGCCGTAAGGACAACAAGCTGCAGATTAAGGGCAGCTACGCTACCCGCGAAAGCCGTCCGAACCGCAGCGCCGGCCATCAGATGCCGATAAACCGCGGCGGCAAGAAGCCCGCACCGAAGCAACAACAGGCTCCGGTAGAAATCGTTCGTCCGACCTACGTTGAAATCGGCGAATCCATCAATGTACAGGAATTTTCCAAGCTCATTAAGCGTGAGGTTAATGAAGTAATCAAGGCTCTGTTTATGCTGGGCGTAATGGTTACCATCAACCAGGATATCGATTTCGATACCGCACAGCTTATCGGCGACAACTTCGGCGTAGAAGTTGGCCAGAAGGCTCCGGAAGAGGATCCGACAGAGATTCCCGAGGTTGACGATCCGCCTGAAAAACGCGTTCCGCGTCCGCCGGTTATTACCGTTATGGGCCACGTTGACCATGGTAAAACCTCCTTGCTGGACGCTATCCGCAAAACCAACGTTACTTCCCGCGAGGCCGGCGGTATTACCCAGCACATCGGTGCTTATAAGGTAAACTACCAGGGCAAGCAGATTGTATTCCTGGATACCCCGGGCCATGAAGCTTTCACAGCTATGCGTGCCCGCGGCGCACAGGTAACCGACGTTGCAATTCTGGTTGTGGCAGCAGATGACGGTGTAATGCCGCAGACCATCGAGGCTATCAACCATGCTAAGGCCGCAAAGGTACCTATCATTGTAGCTATCAATAAAATCGACCGTCCGGGCGCAAATCCGGATCACGTTAAACAACAGCTGGCAGAGCATGAGCTCATTCCTGAGGATTGGGGCGGCGACACCATCATGGTACCGGTGTCCGCACATCAGAAAACCGGCATCAGCGACCTGCTCGAAATGATTCTGCTGGTTGCTGAAATGCAGGAATTGAAGGCTAACCCGAATCTGCCTGCTCACGGCACCATCATCGAGGCACAGCTGGATAAAGGCCGTGGCCCGGTTGCTACTGTCCTGGTACAACGCGGTACTCTGCATATCGGTGATACCATTATTGCCGGCACCTCCTATGGTAAGGTTCGTGCAATGATTAATGACCGTGGCGAAAAAGTTAAGAAGGCTCTGCCTTCTACCCCTGTAGAGGTACTGGGCCTGAACGATGTACCGGCTGCCGGCGATATTCTGGACAGCACCGATGAAAAGACTGCCCGCGGCGTTGCCGAAAAACGTATCGCTAAGAAGAAGGAAGAGGAAATCAAGCTGAACTCCAAGGTTTCTCTGGATGACCTGTTCCAACGCATTAAAGAAGGCGAAATCAAAGAGCTGAACATCGTTGTTAAGGCTGACGTTCAGGGTACCATCGAAGCATTGAAGGCATCCCTGGAGAAAATCAAAAACGATGAGGTTAAGGTTGCCGTTGTCCATGCAGGCGTAGGCGCTATCACCGAGTCCGACGTAATGCTGGCATCCGCTGCCAACGCACTGATTATCGGCTTTAACGTTCGTCCTGACGCTAACGCGCGTAAGGCTGCCGAAACCGAGAAGGTTGACGTACGCACCTACCGTGTAATTTACGACGCACTCAACGACGTTGAGGCTGCTATCAAGGGTATGCTTGCTCCTAAATTCAAAGAGGTTATTCAAGGCCGCGTAGAAATCCGTCAGCTGATTACTATTTCCAAGCTGAAGATTGCCGGCTGCTATGTAGTTGAAGGCAAGGTTACCAACAGCTCCAAGGTTCGTGTTGTCCGTGACGGCATCGTAGTTCACGAAGGCGTTATCGAATCTCTGCGCCGCTTCAAGGACGATGTGAAGGAAGTTGCCCAAGGCTTTGAATGTGGTATCACTTTAGAGAAATTCAGCGACCTTAAAGAGGGCGATATCTTTGAAGTATACGACATGGAAGAAATCGCAGTAGAATAGTCTGCCGCATAAGGCACATTGCGCAGGAATGCCGGCCGCAAAAGCCGCATTCCCCGCAGCTGCTGCCTGTACGTCAGTCTGTATCTATATTATAGAGGAAAAGAAAATGGCAAGACTTAGAGTAGAAAAAGTACAAGAGGCCATCAAGCATGAAATCAGCAAAATGCTGCTGCATGATGTCAAGGATCCGCGTATTCAGTTTGTTACCGTAACCGGCGTGGAGCTGACAGATGATATGAGCTATGCCAAGATTTTCATCAGCATGTATGGTCCCAAGGATAAACAGGATGAAACATGGAATGCTCTGAACAAGGCATTAGGCTTTATGCGTACGGAAATCGCCAAACGTATCCGCCTGCGCTTTGCACCAACCCTGATTCTGCAGAAGGATACCTCCGCAGAATACAGTGCGCATATTCAGAGCATCTTAGATAAGATTAAGCAGGAAGAAAAGCCTGCAGCCGAGGAAGCAGAGCATGAGTAAGGAGCTTAGCCTGCAGGAAACAGGCGCTATGCTGCTGGCGGCAGAAAAAATCGTGCTGTGCACCCATGTAAGCCCGGATGGTGACACCTTGGGCTCCACTTTGGGACTGGCACGCTTTTTGCTGGCACAGGGCAAGCAGGTTACTGTTTTCTGTGATGACGTTATCAATAAAAGCTTTAGCTTTATTCCCGGTATTGAATTGTGTGAACGCCCGGTAGAGGGCAGCAAGCTGCAGACGGATTTGCTGGTAGTTATTGATGCCAGCTCCTTTGACCGTATTGGTCTGGTGTCCGAGGTTGTAGAAGCAAAAATACTGCTGAACATCGACCACCATATTTCCAACGAACGCTTTGCCGAATATCTCTACTTGGATGCCAAGGCAGCAGCCGTGGGCGAGGTAATGTGCGATTTGTTCATGGCTATGCAATGGCCCTTTGATAAGGAAATTGCTACCTGCTTTTATACAGCAATCAGCACAGACTGCGGTTCGTTCCGCTATGCCAACACTACGCCGAAAACTATGCGTAATGCTGCCAAGCTGCTGGAATACGGCGTGCAGCCTAACGAAATCAGCGATGCACTGGACGTGCGTTCCCGTGATACGGTAGAGATGCTGGCCAAGGTACTGCCTTCGCTGACCTTCGCTTATGAAGGCAAAATTGCTTATCTCACAATTACCAACGATTTATATGACAAGGATGTCCAGACCGACAGCTTTGTGTCCTACCCGCGCTATATTGAGGGCGTTGACGTAGCTATTATGTTCAAGGCCGTTGAGCCGGCGGTAACGCGCGTGAGCATGCGCTCCAAGAGCGTTGACGTATCCGCTGTGGCTGTAGCCTTCGGCGGCGGCGGTCATCTGCGGGCAGCAGGCTGTACGATTTATGCACCGGTAGAGGAGGCTCGCACTCAGCTGCTGGAAGCATTGGGCAAATTGGTTTAATATGGACGCAATTTTTAATGTATTAAAACCACCACAGATGACATCGCATGATGTTATCGGCTTTTTGCGGCGCATGCTTAACACAAAGAAAATCGGACATGGGGGAACTCTTGACCCTGACGCGGCAGGAGTTCTTCCTGTTTTTGCGGGCAGTGCGACCCGTTTGCTGGAGTTCGCTGTGGAAGGCCGCAAGGAATATATTGCCGAATTTACGCTGGGTGCGCAGACAGTTACCGGCGATGACAGCGGTGAGGTTGTCAAAACGATGCCTGTGCCTGCATTCGGCAAACAGGAGCTAGAAGCGGTGCTGGCGCAATTTACCGGCAAGCAGCTGCAGCTGCCGCCGATGTATTCGGCAATCAAAATCAACGGCAAAAAGCTGTATCAGCTGGCACGTCAGGGCGTAGAGGTGGAACGCACCGCACGTCCGATTGAGATCTATAAGCTGGAGCTTCTGCATTATACGGCAAACAGCTTTACTGTGCGCGTGGCCTGCTCCAAGGGTACCTATATCCGCGTTCTGGGCGAGGACCTGGCGACGGCGCTGGGAACCTGCGGTACGATGAGCTTTTTGCTGCGCACGCAGGTGGGAGCCTACACGATTGACAAGGCCTGCACGCTGCAGGAAATCGCGGAGAATCCCGAAGCCTGTGCCGCAGAGCCGCTGACTGCCGTTGCCGAGCTGCCTAAGCTCAAGGTGAACGCGCGTCAGGCGGCGCGTATCACTAACGGTGTACGCACCACGGTGGCGCAGACTGCCGACGGCAGATACGTACTGCTGGGGCCGGGGGATGAATTCTTAGGCATCGTCCGCTGTGAGCAGGAGCGCCTGCAGGCAGAAAAAATCTTAGAGCATTACCCGATGCCAGAGGAATAAGCATGGAGATTATTACTTCTTTAGAACAACTGCATAAATTTTCCGCTCCCTGTGTGGTAGCATTGGGTACCTTTGACGGCCTGCATCGCGGTCATCTTGATGTAATTGAAACCGCAAGGGAGAAGGCGCGTGAATGTAATTCGCAGCTGGCGGTATTTACCTTCAGCAACCATCCCTTTGAATTGATTCGTCCGGGCATGGTGCCGTCGGCGCTGATAACAGGTGCGCAAAAGCAGGAGCTTTTGCAGCAGCTTGGCGTGGATGTGCTGGTGGACATTCCCTTTAATCAGCAGGTAGCAGATCTTTCGCCGCAGGAGTTTTTGCAGCGACTGCAGCAGCTTGATTACAGCTATCTGGTAGTCGGTGCCAACTTCACCTACGGCTGCCGCGGACAGGGAACTGTCTATACGCTGGCTGCTTCTGCCAAGGCCATGGGCTTTGAGCTGATTGTGCGCGAGCTGGTAAGCGAGGGTGCAACCGTTATCAGCAGCACCGCTATCCGTCAGCTGATTGCTGCCGGTGAGGTAGCAGAGGCAGCAGCAATGCTGGGGCGCAGCTACAGCATCAGTGGCACGGTGGCGCACGGCAACGAGCGTGGCAGACTGCTTGGTTATCCTACGGCCAATATTGAGCTGGAGGATGCACATGTTGCGGTTCCTCTGGGGGGAGTTTACGCTGTGCGGGTGATTGTCAACGGCAAAAGCTATCACGGCATGGCCAATATTGGTTACAATCCGACCTTTGGCGATGTTGCCCAACCGCGTCTGGAAACGAATATCTTTGATTTTACCGGTGACCTTTACGGTAAGCAGCTCACAGTGCAGTTTGTGCAGCGCATCCGCGGTGAAGTAAAATTTGCCGGCATTGAGCAGCTCAAGCAGCAGCTGGCACAGGATAAGCATGACTGCGAAACGGCATTGCGGTAAATTAAAGCTGTTTGTATAAAAATCTTTACAAAATACTTGCTATACAGTGGCAAGATATGGTATACTATCATAGTATTTGAACCAAGGCCTGGCAGTTCGATTCTCCAACGGCTGCTACGCTTATGGCAATTTGAAATTTTAGGAGGAAACAAACAATGTTAACTAGCGAAGCTAAACAAGCAGTAATTCTGGCAAACGCACGTCATGAAGGTGACACCGGTTCTTCTGAGGTACAAATCGCAGTTCTGACCGAACGCATCAAATATTTGACCGAGCATCTGAAAGAGCACAAAAAAGATCATCATTCCCGTCGTGGCCTGCTGAAACTGGTAGGTAAACGTCGTGGCCTGCTGAACTACCTGGCTAGCAAAGACATCGAGCGCTATCGTGCAATCATTGCTAAACTGGGTATCCGTAAATAATCCGGTTTATGCTGAAAAGTCCGTCCGCAAGGGCGGACTTTTTTTATGTGGCTTTAGTCCGTGGAGCGCTATCGAGATTCTTTTCAAAGAAATGAGAGAGTGCTTCACACAGAACCACCCGCTATGCGGGTACGCATTGCTTGTTATACAAAAAAACGTCATTCCGATATACAATAGTAAGTGTTCAAGTCACTATTGCAAAGAAAGGAATGACGTATTAATGGCAAATAAAACTAACGAATTATCGCATTCAAAATGGGTATGCAAATATCATATAGTCTTTACACCTAAGTATAGACGAAAAATCATTTATAATCAATACCGTGAGGATTTAATAGAAATTTTTAAACGGTTATGTTCGTACAAGGGTGTAGAAATTATCGAAGTCATATGATGCCTGATTAGAGAGTATTATTTGAAAAGGTCCAACAGATAGCCATAGCCTTCGGCTTCCATCTGTTCGTAGGGGATAAAGCGCAGGGAAGCACTGTTGATGCAGTAACGTACACCGTTGGGTGATTCGCGGTCACCGGTGAAAACATGGCCCAAATGCGAATCACCGCTGCGGCTGCGCACTTCGGTGCGTACCATACCATAGCTTGTATCCTTGCGTTCGACTAGCAAAGGTGCTTCAATAGGCTTGGTAAAGGCGGGCCAGCCGCAGCTGCTCTGATATTTGTCGGTTGAAGAAAAGAGCGGTTCGCCGGTTACGATATCAACATAGATGCCTTTGGCAAATTTATCCCAGAATTCGTTGTGGAACGGTCGTTCGGTACCGTTTTGCTGTGTTACCTGAAATTGTTCTGCGGTAAGCTTATCGCGTATAGTTTCGGCAGCAGGTTTTTTGTAGGCACCGGCATCAATTTTCAAACTGCTGAGCAGTTTGATTTTGGCAGGCGATATGTGGCAGTATCCGCCCGGATTTTTATCAAGATAGTTCTGATGATATTCTTCTGCCGGATAATAGTTTTTCAGTGGTCCGACTTCGACTGCAAATACCTTATGACGACCGCGTTCCAGTTCCACGATACGTTCTACGACAGCCTGCACTTGTGTATTGGTATAGTAGATGCCAGTCTGATACTGTGTTCCGGTATCATTACCCTGTTTGTTGAGGACTGTTGGGTCAATAACGTAAAAATATGCCAAGAGCAGATGGTCAAGACTTACCTTTGCCGGATCGTATTCAACACGCACGGTTTCGCGAAAACCGGTTTTCCCGCCCAAGATTGTCTGATACTTGGCATCTGCTTTGCCTGTGCCGTTGGCATAACCGCTTTGGGCATCGATTACGCCAGGTATGGATTGCATCAGTTTTTCCAACCCCCAGAAGCAGCCTCCTGCAAGATAGATAACGTTTTCTTTTTCTTGGGAAAAATCCATAATTGTGACCTCCTTGACCTTGGTGATTAGTTGTTGTTTAGCAGATTGTTGTATACGTGTGTTGGCAAAGCAGCTGGTAATTAAAAGCAACATTCCTGCGAGAATAATGACAGATTTTTTTAGCATGACGGCACGCTCCTTCCTGTATCGTGGGGTGAGTGGCTGAGAACTGCTTATATCTTTAAGATAGCAGAAAATAATATTCTATGTCAATGGATAATCATGATTACTCAATGAAAACTATTTGTCCTTTTTGTAAATAAGAATAAGGCGGATATAAATGACAGGAGTGTCAGCATTGAGAAAATTTTATCTATGAGGAAATTAATCAGCAGCGTCTGTTAAATGCAAGAAGATCATAGGTAAATATTGCCAGATACTTAATTTTATAAAGAAAACAGAGCATAAAAAATCTCTGCCAAGGTGCTTGCAAACACCGTAAGCAGAGATTTTGATTTTGGGATATTGGAATAATATGCGGCTTTATTTATTTTTCGTCGTCAAATTTTTCGGGGAAGAAAATGCGCAGTGTTTTTTCATCAGCTGTCTTGCCGAAGCTGTTGCCGATGAAGAAGCACAGCAAGGAAAGACCGATGCCAAGCACAATCTGATGCAGATCGAGCACCTTAATTTTGAAGACCATAGCCAGGCAGTAGATGATAACGCCGCCGCCCATGGCTGCAATAGCGCCGTATTTGTTGGCCTTGGGCCAGAAAAGACCGAAAATCAGTACCCAGAAGAAGGCTGTTTCCAGACCGCCGAAGGCAAACATATTAATCTGCCAGATAACGCTTGGCGGTTTTATGGCAATGGCATAAACCAAAAGGCCGAGAATAATTGTCACGCCCAGGCTGTAGAGGCGAATCTGATTATTGCTGAGCTGTTCTTCGCGCTTGCCCTTGATGTTCATGTAAACGTCCTTAACGATAGAGGAGGACGAGGAAAGCAGCAGCGAGGATACGGTGGAAATGGTTGCTGCAATCGGTCCGATGATAATGACGCCGGCCCAGAAGGGAGTGAGGCTTTGCACGATGGCGATAGGCATGATGTTATCAACGCTGTTGCCGTAGGCTGTAATAGGTCCGGTAAGAATACCTTTGCTGATGACACCGATCCAGGTTGCGACAAGCGTCATAGCGCCTATGACAATGGTGCCAATAATCATAGCATTGTGCAACGCCTTGGTATCCTTGTAGCTGATGCCGCGGACAACAGATTGCGGCAGCGACAGCGTACAGATACCGACGAGCAGCCATTGGCTGATATACAGAGAAATCGGCATTTTACCGCGGGAAAGCGGCTCCAGCATATCGGGGTGCTGCGTGCTGATGTAGCTCATGATTTTGTTGAAGCCGCCGCCTGTGTGCATCATGCCGCCCATGAGGATGCACAGGCCGACGATCATGGCGATGGCGCAGCAGGCGTCGGTAACGGCAACGCCCTTAAAGCCGCCGATAGTGGTGTAGATGACAACTATTAGGCCGAACATCGTGAGGCCGGTGAGGTAAGAAAAGCCGGTTACTGCTTCGAAGAGCTTGGCAGCGCCGACGAACTGTGCCACCATAGTGGCGCAGAAGAAGGCGACAATAACAACGGCGGCCATGTTCGCCAGAAAGTCTGAATGATAGCGGGCACGCAGTACGTCAATGACGGTTACGGCGTCAATTTCGCGCGCGATGAGGGCAATTTTTTTGCCGAACACACCCAAGACGAGGAAGATAACGACTACCTGTACGATGGCCATGTACAGCCAGCCGTAGCCGATAACCCAGGCTACGCCCGGACCGCCGACGAAGGTGCTTACGCTGCTGTAGGTGGCAGCGGTGGTCATAGCCAGCACAAAGCCGCCGAGAGTACGGCCGCCGATGAAGTAATCCTTGGCGAAATCCTTTTGCCTGTTTTCTTTTGACGTGCGCTGGATATAGGCGCTGATGCTCAACAGAATCAGCAGGAAGGCCAGTGCGGGTAAAATGTTTACAATACTACTCATGCTGTTTATCCTCCGTGCTGTCATCCAAATCAAAGTTGACAAATACCTTCTTAGTCAGGAAAACGGTAACAGCGATGGCAAAGAGCCAGGTGCCGACACAGCCGCCCCAAACCCAAAGAGGTGTATGCCAAAAGGTAATATCGCTGTCTGCGAGTCCAAAGCCTGTCAGGCACCAGAAGATGATGACGGCGATGGTGGCGATAACGGTAGCCAGAGCTTCACGGTTAGCCTGGCGGAATTTATCACTGCGCTTCATATAAACTGCTCCTTTCGTACAGACAATGCTGTCTGCTTACGTTAATAAATTTATTTTACCACAAAATATGCAGAAATACTTGCAAAATATGCTTAAGAGCATCATAAAATATCAGACGCCTGGTGTAATTTGACGGCTGTCTGTGTTATAATGTATCTTGGTGATTAATTTGAAGAAAACAATGTATAATTTAGCTACAATGTGGCTGACGCTGAGCGTCATTTTTTTCCTTTGTGAATATGTAACCGGTATGCTGCAGGTTGTTACCCTGGGCGGTCTGGTGGCAGGTTCCTTTATCGAAGGCGCTTTTATGTGCCTGGGCCTGAAGCTGATGCATGTTATTGTCGACAAGCAGTTTTTGCTGACAAGGCTGCAGGAGCTTGCGCAGCGCAGAAATGATTGCATAAAGGCTATGCTGGTGATGGCTGCCTTTTCCATGGAGGGTGCCGTAACCGTTTGCCGCATGCTGCCGGGTTATGACCTTAACTTTGGCATTATGCACGGTATTTTTCTTTTGCTGCTTTATCCGGCAGCCGCTATTGTGTTGGATAAATTGATGTTAAAGGAGCAGGTTGAGCATGGAAATTAAGTTGATTGCCAGCGATATGGATGATACACTTTTAAATAAGGACTGCCAAATTTCTCCGCGTAATGAGGCAGCTATCAGAAAGGCACTGGACGCAGGCAAGATTTTTTTGATTGCCACGGGCAGAATGTACGTTTCCGTGCGTCCCTATGCGCAAAAGCTGGGCCTTGATGTGCCGCTGGTTACCTATAACGGCGCTCTCGTTAAGGGCAGCCTGAGCGGTAATGTTTATTACGAGCACAAGATGAAGCTGCCTACAGCCAACGAGGTACTGGCGTACTGCCGCGAGAAGGGCTATTACCTGCAGCTTTATGTGGGTGACAGTATTTTGATTAAGCAGGAGAATGACTGTTCCCGCATGTATACCAAAATCAGCGGTATTCAGACGACTGCTATCGGTGATGCACTGTATCATACGGATGAAGAACCGTACAAGATTCTGGTAATGACCAAGAGCGAGGAATTTGCCGATGTATGGCAGCAGTTCAAAGAGGATTTTGCCGGCAAGCTGGATGTTACCAGCTCTAAAGACAATTTCCTGGAGCTGATGGAGCCCGGTGTCAACAAATGGGAGGCGGTTAAGAGCGTAGCTGCAAGCTACGGCGTACAACCGCAGGAAATTATGTGCATCGGTGATTCCAATAACGATGTGAAGATGATTGCCAATGCCGGTATCGGCGTTGCTGTTGCCAATGCTAAGGACAGTGTGAAGCAGAATGCAAAAATCATTACGGCATCCAATAATGATGACGGTGTTGCTTTGGTAATCGAAAGCATTTTGACGCCACAGGCAGCGGAATAAAATGAGGGAGCGTGTTTAGTGCGCTCCCTTTTAATAATGTAGAGATAAGGTTGGTGACAGTAATGGCAGAGGAAAAATCTTTATTGGAATATGTGCGCAGGCAGGCGGAGCTAAATCAGCAGGATGATAAAAAGCAGCAGGCTCTGCAGGAAGCTCATGCACACGCTCACAACCATCCTAATAAGAAGAAAGTTGTCAACCGCCTGGCACGCATTGAAGGCCATGTGCGTTCTATCAAGACTATGGTAGATAACGACAGGGATTGCTCTGAGGTGCTGATTCAGATAGCTGCGGTGCGCAAGGCGCTGGATAATACGGCCAAGGTTATTTTGAAGGACCATCTGGAGCATTGCATTCTGCACGCTATCGAAAAGGGTGAGGGCAGCAAAAGTCTGGAGGATTTTGAAGCGGCTATTGACCAATATCTGCGCTAAAAAAAGACTGCACGTTAAGAACGTGCAGTCATGTTTGAGATTAGACCAAAGCTACTCTTTGCTGCAGCTTGGGAACGAAGAACAGTAAAAAGCTGCTGCGGGCAATATAGAAGATGAGGAAGGCCAGCCACAGGCCGATGTTGCCGTAAAGCGGGATAAGCGTAAAGTAGGCGGTAAGGTAACAGCCTGCGGTCAGCAGCATGGAGATGCAGATAGGCCTGGTGTAGAGCGCACCATTGAAGACGCCGTAGTAGACGATGCCAAGCGCGCTGATAAGCGGGAAGAAGGCTATGAACAAATCGTACTGTTGCGCTGTGGCAATGACGCTGTGCAGATTGGTGAAGCAGCCAAGAATGGCGTGACGACAGCAATAATAGCCGACAGTCTGCAGCAGGCCGAAGCCGATGGCCCAGATGAAGCTGATGCGCAGCGTATCATTGAGCATGGAGCGGTCATGCTCGCCGAAGGCAATGCCGGAATAGATGGCACCTGCCTGCGAAAGGCCGGTCAGAATATCACCCATGATGAATTGGATCTGGAAAAGAATAGAATTAGCGGCCAAAAGCTCGCCGCCGAAGGCTGAGCTTTGATGCATAAAGCTGTTGACCATGATAATCATGCAGAACATACGCACGGTGAGATGCGAACCGCATTGCAGCATCTGGCGGCAAGTGGGACCGGAAAAGATTTTTCGCAGCGGAACTGCTGTCAGCGGCAGGGGCTTATGCTTGGCATAAAAGTACAGAATAGCTAAAAAGCCGGTAATATTGGCGATGCAGGTGGCAGCAGCAACGCCGGTTACCTCATAATGCAATACAATGACAAAAAGCACGTCCAGCAGCAGGTTGATGATGTTGCTGGCAAGTGCGGTGAGTACAGCGATACGTACATGCAGCGTGCCGGCGAACCATCCCTGTGCAGTCTGGAAAACGAGCGTCAGCGGCATAATCCAAATGAGCATGCGATAATATTGCTCTAACATAGGCCTGGTTGCTGCGTCGGGATTGAAGAGCAGCAGAGCTGTCCGCCAGATAGGCTCCTGCAAAATGACGAGCAGCAGGCCGATGCCGAAGGCTGCAAGCACTCCGCGGATAAAAGCACCGGCAAGCAGCTTGGGATCATGCTGACCTAAGGCTTGTGCCGCAAAACCGCTGGTAGATATTTTCAGAAAGCCGAAAAGCCAATAGACTGTGCTGAAAATTACTGCGCCTAAAGAAACGGCGTTAATGTATGTATAATTCCCCAAATGCCCGACTACTGCAGTGTCGACAGCACCCATAAGCGAGGCCGCCATTGTAGAAAATGTAAAGGGAAGACTTGTTTTTATAAACTCCATATGAGATAATTTCATTGCTGCATCACATTCCTATTAAATTTCTTGCAAAACTATAATAACCCCCTATAGGGGATAATGTCAATAGGAATAGTTATCATTAATTTAGCTTTTTCCTGAAAAATTTACATAAAAGCTGTGTTTTTGTTCAAAAGAAGGGATATCTATGTCTATTCTGCCGATTTTCATACCGCATGCAGGCTGTCCGCATCAATGCGTTTTTTGTAACCAAAAGACAATTAGCGGACAGAAGCTGGCTGCTGTCGCAGGTGCCAAGGAGCAGCTTGCGCGTTGGCGCAGCTGGCTGCGTCCGAGCGTGGTCAACGAGGCGGCGTTTTACGGCGGCAGTTTTACCGGGCTGCCCCTGGAGCTGCAGGAGGAGCTTTTGGCGCTGACGGACGCATTGCTGGCCGAAGGCTTTATCGGTAGCGTGCGCCTTTCCACACGCCCGGACTATATAGATGAAGAACGCTTGCAGCTTTTGCAGTGTCATGGGGTGCGCTTGGTGGAGCTGGGCGTGCAGTCGCTTGATGACAGGGTGCTGGCGGCAGCGGAGCGCGGACACACGGCGGCGCAGGTGGCGCCGGCGGTGGCGCTTTTAAAACGCTTCGGCTTTCAAGTCGGCCTGCAGCTGATGGTGGGCATGCCCGAGCAAAGCTTTGACAGCGTGCAGGAAACAGTACGCAAAGCGATAGCAATGCAGCCTGACGTGGCACGCATCTATCCTTTATTAGTAATCAAGGGTACGCCGCTGGCTGCGGACTACGCGGCGGGGCGTTTTGTACCGCTGACGCAGGAGGAGGCCGTGACGCAGGCAGCCTGGGTTTACCGCGAACTGACGGAAGCAGGCGTGAATGTTATCCGCATCGGCCTGCAGCCTGACGATGAGCTGTGCACGCCGGGGAATATCCTTGCTGGACCGTTTCACCCGGCGATGGGTGAGCTGGTAAAAAGCAGAGTGCTGCGCACCGAAGTGACGTCAAAATTAGAAAAGTTGGCTGACTGCGGCGCTATTACTATATATTGCCCTGCACGCCTGGAATCGAAGCTGCGTGGGCAAAAAAGCTGTAACCTGCGCTATTGGGAGGAATACTTCCCGGGTCTTGCGCTGCAGATAATTCAAGATAAGGCAGATGAGATAAGAGTATGTCCACATGTAAATCCTTCGCACCGATAGCGGACGAGCAAAGCAGAATATTGATTCTCGGCTCTATGCCGGGGATAAAATCATTGGAGCAGCAGGAATATTACGCGCATCCGCAAAACCGCTTCTGGCGATTGCTGGCACTGCTTTTAAATGAGGATGTGCCGCAAAATTACGCGGTTAAGCAGGCTTTGCTGCATAAGCATCACTTGGCGCTGTGGGATACGCTGGGCTATTGCGAGCGTGACGGCAGCTTGGACAGCAACATCAAAAACGAAGCGCCGAATGCTGTTATCGAGCTTGTAAGCGAGCTGCCGCATTTGCAGGCGGTAGTGTGCAACGGAGGCAAGGCGGCTGCAGCCTTTAAAAAATATTTTGCCAAAAAACTGCCTGAGCGGGTGCAGGTTTTCTATTTGCCGTCCACAAGTCCTGCCAACGCGCGCCTGCGTCTTGAAGGTTTGGCTGAGCGCTGGCGGGTTATTTTGCAATTTTTAACATAAGAGAAGTTCTTCATGGTGTAAAAAAACAGCATTTTATGATACAATAAAAAGATATAATAACTGACTTAGAGAAAATGGGTGATTTCTAGTGCGTTTAAAGTCCTTTTCAACCTATGGCTTTAAATCCTTTGCTGATAAAACTGAATTGACCTTTGACAAGGGAATTACTGCTGTTGTCGGACCGAACGGTTCGGGCAAGAGCAATATTTCGGATGCCATCCGTTGGGTGTTGGGCGAGCAGAGCGCCAAGTATCTGCGTGGCAGCAAAATGGAGGATGTTATCTTCTCCGGCAGCGGCAAGCGCAGAGCGTTGGGCGTAGCAGAGGTCACCGTTGATTTTGATAACAGCGACAGAACACTGCCGCTCGATTTTGAGCAGGTAAGCCTGACGCGCCGCATTTTCCGCAGCGGCGAAAGCGAATATGCGATTAATAAGAAAAGCTGCCGCCTGAAGGATATAATCGACCTGATGGCGGATACCGGTCTTGGTAAGGGCTCCATGTCCATTATCGGCCAGAATAAAATTGATGAGGTTTTAAACAGCCGTCCCGAGGACAGACGCAGTCTGTTTGAAGAAGCGGCAGGTATTGCCAAGTACCGTCTGCGCAAAAAGGATGCGGTGCGCAAGCTGGATGATACGGCCAATAACCTTACGCGTATCAACGATATCCGCAGTGAGGTGGATGCGCAGGTAGAGCCTTTGGCGCAGGCAGCAGCCAAAACGCAGCAGTTCAACGAGCTGAGCGAGGCGTTGCGCCGTTGCCGTTTATCCGTGCTTTTGCGTCGTTTGGATGCGCTGGAGGAAACAGGCAATGAGCTGCAGGCGAAAAAAGAAGCGGCGGCAAGTGCTTATTCCGAGCAGGCAGCGAAGGTCGGCAGCATGCAGGCCGAGGCCGTACAGGTACAGCAGGAGCTGGATAAGCTGGCCGAGGCTTATAATAAATTACAGGATGATATCAAAAACCGCGAAACTGCTTTGGAAAAGCTGCGCGGTGACCAAAAGGTTTTGGATGAACGTGTCAGCCAGAACGAAAAGGCCAGCGAACGCTTAGTGCAGCGCAATGAGCGTTTGGAGCAGCAGGTGCGCGAGCAGGAAGCGAGAATGCAGGAGCTGGCAACAGAGTTTGATGCTGTCGAAAAAAGACATGCTGTGGCCGATGGCGCTGTGAAGCATCTGCAGGCGCAGCGTGACGAGCAGAGCGCTAAGCTGGAAGAGGCGAAGCGCAATGATGAGCAGGCGCAGGCACAGTTCTTCAGCGGCATGCAGGAGCTGATTAAGCTACGCAACGAGCTGCATAATCTGGAACAGGAGCAGGAGCAGCGCGCACGTCGCCGCGAGGCTTTGAAGAAAAGTATAGAAGAAGCCGAGGCGGCGGACCGTCAGGCACAGGAGCAGTACAGCAGCCTGTTGGAGCAGCAGTCGCAGTGCGCTCACGGCATGGAGCTGGTGCGCAAAAAGGGCGATGAGCTGCGCAGTGCCTATGATGCAGGTCAAAAGGAGCTGCAGGCTGTACGCAGCAGTCAGCAGCAGTGCCAGCGTCAGCTGACTGCGGCCGAAACACGCGAGCAGAGCTTAAAGCGTCTGCAGCAGAGCTACGAGGGCTTCAGTTATGGCATCAAAGCGGTGCTGAAGGCGCAGGAGCCTTGGCGTGAGCAGGTTGTAGGCGTGGCAGCGGAGCTGTTGCAGGTAGAAGATAAATATGTCGCTGCTATCGAAACAGCGTTGGGCGAGGGTGCGCAGAACCTGGTGATGCGCTCTGCCAATGCGGCGAAGGAAGCAATTGCTTATTTGAAGCGTTCCAATAGCGGACGCGCAACCTTCCTGCCGCTGGATACCGTACAGCGTCGCGGCCCGAACCGCGAGGAGGAAGCACTGGCGAAGCTGCCGGGAATTCTTGGCTATGCGGTTGATTTAATCGGCTTCAAGCCCGAGGCGGAAAACGCTGTCCGCTTTTTGTTGGGCAGAGTGCTGATTGCCGAAAACATTGATGCTGCCTTGGCTGCAGCAAAGGCCGGACGCTACCGTCTGCGCGTAGTTACGCTTGACGGCGATGTGGTAAACGCCGGCGGCAGTATGAGCGGCGGCAGTAAAAAGCATAAGGAAGGCTATTTGAGCCGTAATGTAGAAATTGCTCAGGCGGCAGCACAGGTGAAGCAGCTGCATGCCGAGATGCTCGGCTGGCAGGAAAAGCTGGAGGAGCTGGAAGAAACCGAAGGCAAGCAAAAGGAGCAGCTGCAGCAATTGGCAGCAGAGCTGCGTCAGCAGCAGCTTAAGGCCGACAGGCTCAAGCTCAATCTGGAGCAGGTACAGCAACAGAAAACGCGCGATAATGAGCGCCTGCTGCTGCTTTTGGATGATCGCAGCAATATCACTGCGGCCTATATGGCAAACCGTGATAAGGTTAAGGAGCTGCGCGCGGCAGTTGCCGAGCGCGAAGGACAGGATACCGAGGCCAAGGAGCTGTTGGATAACCTGAAGAAGGAAATCGCCAAATACGGCAGTGCGGTTACTGCATTGGATAACCAGATGCAGGATGCCAAAATTACGCTGCAGACCTCTGCCGTACGCACGCAGGATATCAGCAAGGCTATGCACAGCCTTGACCAGGATACACTGCGGCTGCAGGAGGAAATTGCTGCCAACCAAAAAGAGCAGGAGCGCAGACAGCAGGAAATTGCCGACTGTGGTGTGCAAAAGCAACGCCTGCAGCAGCAAAGCGATGAGCTGTTGGCACAACTGCAGCAGATTCTGGGCGGTAAGGATGACTTTGCTCAGAAGCGCGGCAGCCTGCTTGATAAACAGCAGGATATTGAAAAAGAGATTGCCGGACTGCGCAAGCAGGTGAATGACAGTGAAGCACAGCTGAAGCAGACAGAGCTGGACTTGGCACGGCACGAAAGCAACTGCGGCCATATTCGTGAGCAGCTGCAGCAGGATTATCAGCTGGATGAGGCGGCGGCGCGCGGTCAGGATTTTGCCGAGCTGCAGGCCATGGATCTGGCGGCGCTGCAAAAACAGGAAAGCTGTCTGACACTGCAGATTGCAGACCTGGGACCGATTAATGCGGCGGCGATTGAAGAATATAACGCAGTGAAGGAGCGCAGCGAATTCCTGTGTAAGCAATATAATGATTTGTGTATAGCAAAGGAAAATCTGGAGGCTGTTATCGCAGAAATCAACAGCGGTATGACCAAACGCTTCAAGGAGGCCTTTGCCAAAATCAACGAATACTTTGCGCAATGCTATGTCAAGATATTTGGCGGCGGTACGGCGGTGCTGCGTCTCACAGAGCCGGATAATCTGTTGGATTCCGGTATTGATATCGATGTCCAACCACCCGGCAAAAAGCTGCAGAGCCTGTATCTGATGAGCGGCGGCGAAAGAGCGCTGACGGTTATCGCACTGCTCTTTGCTCTTTTGAGCTATCAGCCTTCGCCGTTCTGCATTCTGGACGAAATTGACGCGCCTTTGGATGATGCCAACATTCAGCGTTTTGCCGATTTCCTGCGGGATTATGCAGGAAACACGCAGTTTATCGTGATTACACACCGCAAGGGAACGATGGAATGCGCTGATATCATGTATGGCGTAACTATGGAAGAATCCGGTGTTTCTAAACTATTATCCGTAAAAATAAATGCAAAGGAGAATGAATAATGGGATTTTTTGAGCGTTTAAAGGAAGGCCTTTCTAAAACAAGACGCAATTTTACTGACCGCATTCAGGAGCTTGTAGGCCTGTCTGCTGCGATTGACGATGATTTTCTCGATGAGCTGGAAATGATTCTGCTGTCTGCGGACGTAGGCGTAAAAACTACCGAAAAGCTGATCGACGCAGTGCGCAAAGCAGCGAAGAAGAAAGAAATCAGCGGTACCGAGGATGTTATACCTTTCTTGAAAAAATATATGGCAGAAATGCTGGCAGACAGCGGCCAACGTACACGTATCGGTGCCAAGCCGACGGTTATTCTTGTTGTTGGCGTTAACGGTGTAGGCAAGACTACTACTATCGGCAAGCTGGCAAATTACTTCACTTTGTTCAAATACAAGGTTGTTCTGGCAGCAGGCGATACCTTCCGCGCTGCGGCAGGCGAGCAGCTGCAAATTTGGGGCGAGCGTGCGCATTGCGACGTTATCCGCCATGCAGAAGGTGCTGATCCGGCGGCAGTTGTCTTTGACGCTATGAAGGCAGCGATTGCGCGTAAGGCAGATATCCTCTTTATTGATACTGCAGGACGCTTGCATAACAAGGCTAACCTGATGAACGAGCTGGAAAAAATTCACCGCATTATTAAGCGCGAAATTCCTGAAGCTCCGCACGAAACCTTCCTGGTTCTGGATGCTACTACCGGTCAGAACGCAATCAATCAGGCTAAGGTGTTTATGGAAACCGCCAAGGTTACCGGCGTTGTACTCACAAAGCTGGACGGCACTGCTAAGGGCGGTGTGGTTGTGGCAATTAAGGAAGAGCTGGGACTGCCAGTTAAATGGATTGGCGTAGGCGAAGGCATTATGGACTTCCGCCCCTTTGAGCCGGATAAGTTTGTCGAAGCACTTTTTGACAGCGGTAAATAAGATGCTCTTGCAGCTGACAGGCGTTGAGTCCTGTTGTTTATATGAAGATGTTTGAAAATCTCCCGACAGCTGTGTTTGGCAGCGTTCGGGAAATTTTTTGTGCGGGCAGAAAAAAAGCCGTGTGCGGAAGCACACGGCGGTGGTAGTAGGGGCTAGGATCATTCTTGCTTCTCTACATGCATATCATGCTTTAGCTTTTCTATATCATCAATAGACAAACCGGAAAGTTCAACGATTTCTTGCGGAGAATAGGAACCTTTAGCCAGCATGAGTTTAGCTACTCTGAGTTTTTCTTCGGCTATACCTTCGGATTTTCCTTCAGTTCTACCTTTAGCCTCACCTTCGGCAAGAGATTCTTCGCGAATATCCTTCATACGCATTTCATAAGTCATATAGGAATCCCTCACGTTCTTATCAAGCTTGTTCAGCCTTAATTTTTTCAACCTGCTCAACAGAAAGCGAAGTACCTTTAGCGACATCTTGTACTGACAAACCCATCCTTAAAAGACGCTTAGCAGTAGCAAGTTTTTCTTCGGCTATACCTTCAGCTTTACCTTCAACTCTACCTTTAGCTTCACCTTCGGCAAGAGTATCCTTTATACGCATTTCGTAAGTCATATAGGAATCCCTCACTTTCTTATCATTCTTGATTTCCGTAATCGTATCGGCAACCTCACGGGTGAAGTTGCTGGTAACTGTATTGTTGTTGATGTAGTCAAACAGGCTTTGAATATCCGGCGATACATCGCCCTTAGTGCCTAATGTGTTAAGAAACATAATAGCAGCTTCATCTGCTAATTCAATCTCCATGTTTTCCATGCAACGTCTTTTAAAAGTATAAATACGCTGGGAATCCTCAAAGAAGTCAAACAGGCAGAAGAAGATGATATAAGTGGGAGAAAGCTCGTCATAATCTTGTCCCTTTTGCAGCATATCTGTATCCAACATGGCCTGGTAGTAGCGAGTGCGCTTGGGAAGTTGAAATTTACCAGTACGGCTGACAGGATTTTTGACCTGCATTTCGAGATTATAGTGCGTATTGGTGTCATCAGCAATTCTGACGTCCAGGCGAATACCATGGCTGTCGGGATAAACATCAAGTGTCTGTTCTGCTTCAAGATAGGTGATATCTGCAATTTTGGTGTGTAAAAGCTCCTCCAGAATATGCTTGCAGATGCGCTTCCTGAGCATAACGTGCTTGAACAGAAAATCGTTGGCAAGAGTGAGTTTGTCAAGATTAGATACTTGCTTTTTCATATGTTTCCTCCTTTGATTATAGCATAAAGTTAGGCAAAAATATATAAGATGGCAGATGTAAAAAAAGCGCCTGCCGAAAGCTCGACAGGCGCCACTGGTCCGCACGACCAGGCAAGAACTCCGCAAAATTGCGGTGGCTCATGCAACTAAGGTAATTATAACATAGAAAAAGAATAAAAACAATAGTTCGTAAAGCAAACATTTTTTACAGATAAAAGCGCTACCAGTTTTTGCAAAAAAGGCAACTACTAAGAATATCTTCTGCTTTTTTCTGTTTAATCGAATTACGATTCATGATATACTTATTATGATTTGCAATTTTGCTAGTGCTATAATTAAAGGTGAGGAAAACTTCAAAGCGTAACAAAATATTGTGATGCATGTGCTTTGAATAAATAATTATTAAGGAGAAGAACTTATGGTTATAAAATATGCAACTAAGGAAGATATTGCCGCGATTGCCGCAGTGGAGGCAGAATGCTTTCCGCCGGCGGAGGCAGCAACGGAAAAGGAGTTTGTTGACAGAGTGAAATATTACGGCAATCATTTCTGGCTTATGTATGAGGCTGAAAAGCTGATTGCCTTCGTGGACGGTTTTGTGACGGATGAGCCTGATTTGACGGATGAAATGTACGAGAAGGCAACGCTGCACGATGAAAACGGCGCGTGGCAGATGATTTTCGGTGTCAATACCATTCCTGCTTATCGCAAGCATGGCTATGCCGGGGAGCTGATTCACCGTGCGATTGAGGATGCCAGAAAACAGGGGAGAAAGGGCCTGGTGCTGACCTGCAAGGATAGGCTCGTTCATTATTATGCAAAATTCGGCTTTGCCGATGAGGGAGTGTCCGATAAATCTACGCATGGAAATGCTGTCTGGCATCAGATGAGGCTTACATTTTAATTAGGGAGCTTACAGGAATACTATAAGTTGCAATGTACATCATGGCAAAATGATTGCCTTATATCTGATGAATAAAAGGTGTACGTCAAATAAATAAGCAGCTGCGCAAGCCAAAAGCCTGCGCATTTTTTTGCCTGCGGACTGCAAAGCGTTGCCAATGGCTTAGTAGGCAACGTGTCGACGGACAAAATTTGTCAGAAATGTGAAGAAAATAGTTTACGCTTTTTTGTATATGTGTTACAATATTTATGTTATAGAATTATGCGACTTTTTTGGATGTGATTGATATAATGCAAAAGGAATTGATTATGCGCTGTCTGCCTACAGCGTTCTGCCATGCTTCAACAGTATTGGCGCTGCCCGACGGCAGCCTGCTGTGCTGTTGGTTCGGCGGTACGCACGAGGGAGAAAGCGACGTGGGGATCTACATCAGCAGACGCACGGATGCAGGCTGGAGTGAGCCAAAGCTGCTGGTGAACGGGGCGGCGGCAAACTGGAATCCGGTGCTTTTTGCGGGCGCGGACGGAAGATTGCTGCTGTTTTACAAGCAGGGCCAGCAGATTGCCGATTGGCAGACGTGGCTGCTGCAGTCTACGGATAACGGCGAAACCTGGAGCGGACCGCAGGAGCTGGTGCCCGGTGATGTGAGCGGAGGACGCGGACCTGTACGCAATAAGCCGTTGCGCTTGGCGAGCGGACGCATTCTTGCCGGTGCGTCTACCGAACATGGTATATGGAAGGCCTTTGCAGATATCAGCGATGACGATGGCGCAAGCTGGCATAAATCCTCTGCAGTGCAGATTGAGGGACTGCAATATCAGACAGGCGAAAAGACTGCCGACAGTAATATTGCCGTAAGCCAGCAGTCTTTTTACGGACGCGGCGTAATCCAGCCGAGCCTGTGGCAGAGTGCGGACGGCAGCGTGCATATGCTGCTGCGCAGCAGCGAGGGCTTTGTCTATCGCAGCGATTCTGCGGATGACGGCGAAACCTGGTGCAGTGCCTACGCTTTGAGTCTGCCGAACAATAACAGCGGTCTTGACTTGGTGCGGACTGCCGGCGGTGTACTCTACTTGGTGTGCAATCCGGTGGCTGCCAACTGGGGTCAGCGTTCTCCCTTAAGTCTGTTCAAATCCACAGATGAGGGTGCGAGCTGGCAAAAGCTGTTTGACCTGGAAACAGAGCCTGCGGAATTTTCCTATCCGGCGATTATTGCTGACGGCGAGGACCTTATGCTCACCTATACTTATAAGCGTTGCAATATTGCTTGTGTAAGATTGAGCGCGGATGAACTTGTTACCCTTTAAATTTAAAATATAAGGAGATGTAAGACAATGAAGAAAATTTTAGTTGTGCTGATGGCTATGCTGACTATGGCTGTTATGCTTACCGGCTGCGGCGGCGACAGCAAAAAAGCAGCTTATCCTGCAGACGGAGATATTTCCGTAATTATTCCTAAGGCTCCGGGCGGCGGTACCGATATCTCTGCCAGAGGTCTGATTCAGTTCATGGAAAAAGAGCTGAAGGGCAGCAAATTTGTTCCCGTAAACAAACCCGATGGCGGCGGTGTAACCGGCATGGTAGAGCTGGCTAACGCTAAACCCGACGGCCATACTCTGGGCATGGTTACCGTTGAGCTGGCTATGTTCCCGCATCAGGGCAAATGTAAAAACACCTATAAGGATTATGCAGCTATCTGCGCTCCGATTGCAGCTCCGGCAGCTTTGATTGTGCCGAAGGATGCTCCTTATAATAATGTAGACGAATTCGTAGCCTTCGCTAAGGCAAACCCCGGCAAGGTGAAGATGGGTAACTCCGGTATCGGTGCTATTTGGCACATTGCCGCACTTTCCTTTGAAGAGGAATTCGGCGTACAGTTCAAGCATGTACCGTATCCGAAAGGATCCGCTGACATTGCTGCAGCTTTGGCAGGCAAGCATATCGATGCAACTCTGGCTGACCCGTCTGTATTCAAGAGCCAGGTAGACGCAGGCAACCTGAAGATTCTGGCTGTTATGGCTGACACCCGCAGCGTAATCTATCCGGATGTTCCGACCTTCAAAGAGCTGGGCCACAACATGACCGTTCGCGCTTGGGCAGCTCTGGTTGCTCCTAAGGATACTCCGAAAGAAAAGCTGGAAGCTCTGCGCGCTGCTGCTAAAAAGGTTTGCGAATCCAAGGAATTCAAGGATTATTTCATGAAACAGGGTATCGACCCGACCTGCATTATCGGTGCCGATGCTGATAAGATGATGGCTGAAGACCATGCAATGTATGAAAAATTCCTGAAGAAAGCAAAATAAAATCGCTGTAAGGCGTAAATGAAAATGCCGACGCTGCAACTCGGAAGAGTTGCAGACGTCGGCGTTTTTTCTTTGTTTTACATGTAACTATAAATAATTTTGTCTATCAAATGCGATGAAAATACAAAGAAGAAGAAAACATAGGATAGTATAGCAGTTTACTTGTAATTGATTTTTCAATGTGTTAAAATTAAATAGGAAATGAATATGAATTAGCGATATTTGTATAACACCCCAATGGAAAAAACTGCATGTTTACAAGCTGCTTTTGCTTAATACTTAATATATAAATATCTGCTAGCAATAATCAGTTGTGACCAGCTTGCAAAACAGCAAATAAATAGACTGATTATTTTCAATTGGTAAAATTCTGCGAGAAGAGATGGATTTGTACAGCATTGCTCTGTGAGGCATTTGCTATATAAATTGTCTTTTTGCGCAGTTTTTTTGTTTTTATATTTATTTTGATGAGTGTTTTATACCCAAAAGGAGTTGAAGTTATGAAAACGAAACTCAAAAGTAAAAAGTGGAAGTCACTTATTTCAGGTGTTCTTCTCGCAGCTAGTGCATCGAGCTTTCTCATAGCACCGGTATATGCCGCTGATTACAGCAAGCCTCTCATAGGCACGCTGAAAAAGGACAGCGAGATACTGAGTCCCGATGGTAATACCGTAACAGAAAATGACGGTAAACTTATCTATGATTTCCAAGGAAAGGACCATACCTTTACTATTACCAATAAGGATGGTATTACTGCCCGCAAAGACAGCGTTTATAATAACGTAGGCGCAGACGGCAGCTATGGCACTCTCCATATTTATCAGACAAACGATAAGAGTAATGCCTGGGACGGTGTAAACGGTTTTACTGCTAACAATGGTACTATTGTTGTCAACAGTAATCTGGATATCACTGCTACCTCGGAATATTCTTCTGTTGGTATTGCGGCAGCCAATAAGGGCAACCTGATTATCAACGGTAATGTAAAAATGCGTAAGGATGATGCAGAAAATCCCTGGGGCATCATTACCAAGAATGTTCATGGCAATATAGGTCCCGGCGGTGCAACCAGCATGGGTGGCGATGCCAACTATACAGGCGCCCGTTGGCAGCCTGCAGGTATTTCCGTTGACTATACCCGCGGTGATGTCACTGTCAACGGTAATGTGGATCTTGCTGTACGCGGTACAGCTGTAAGAACCGATGCTTATCAGGCTGACGGTGATGTACCGGCTTATGATTTGGGAACTATTTCTTTACTGGGTAATTCTATCCGTATTGATACACCGTACAGAGAAGAAAACTTTGTTGAAGGCTTCGGGAAATTTATCGAGCCGTACTATGCTCTGGCAAGCTACGGCGGCACGATTAATGTCAATGTAAAGAATCAGGAAGCACAAAACGGCAAGGTAGAAATGGTCGGCAACGTGTTGGCAATGAAGTCCTCTGATGAGGCCGGAAAGGATATGGTTTATCAAAACGGTCGCCTTAACATCGGCCTGACCACACAGGATTCCTCCTGGAAGGGTGTAATTGATAATGCCGGTACCGCAAAAGCCGGTGAAGTAAACCTGTGGCTGCAGAACGGCGCGCAATGGATTTATGAAAATGCTTCCCGTAAGGATGGCCTTGATGCAAGCAATCTTGCTGACTACAGCAGGCCGTACTATGAAAAATATGATGGCATTTCTCATCTGAGCAGCCTTGTAGGCGGCAAGGATAAGGCATCTGCCGGTATTATTAAGGTAAATGACAGCGATCCTATTCATATTGCCAATGCCGAGGGTGTTACCAAGGTATGGTATGAGCATGATGATGCTACGCCGGGTACCATTATCGGTGGTGATATCAAGGTTTTTAATGCCAAGACCGGCACAGAAATGATGCTTTACACAGGCAACAACGGCATCAGCAAGGGCTTTGCCGAAGGTGATACAGCTGCAGAGAAAAATAATGTCAGCGAAGTATTGAACTCCTTGGCACACAAGCTGTGGTATATGGCAGGCGACAGCAACCTTACAGGCAGCGTATCTATTGCCGAAGGTCTTACTGCTTCCTCCGTAACTATGAAGACCGGCAACATTACCTTTGCCGAGGGTGGACAGGGCTTCTATGACTATACTCCTGAGAAGGACGATAAGACCTATGCAACCGGCCCGATTGTAAAATCCGAAAACATCGGTGAAACACGCGAAAGCGATATCAACGGAGTAGTTTCCGTTAATGTTACCGAAGCTCAGGATGGGGTGTCCGGTAATGCTCCCAGTGCTATGTATGCAGCAGGCGAGGCAGAAGGTCCGCTTGTTGTTGATTTACAGGGCCACACCTTGAAGCTCAATGCCAACAATCAAACTGCTAATTATGTGTCTACGGTTTACGTTGATGAAAACAAGAGCATGGAGATTAAGGATTCCAAGGGCAATGGTGTGCTGAAGGTTTCTGCCGGACTTGGTGCTGATGGCAATGCTGATACTAAGGCTAAGTATGTCTATGGCATTCGTGTAGGCGAGGGCGGCAACCTTACTGCAAATACCGATGTTGAGATAGACGGAGTTAAATCTAGTGCTACTCAGCGTGCTTATGGTGTATATGTAAGTACCAAAGGCAATGTTGTATTCGAAAAAGACCTGAGCATCAAGAATGTTCAGACTGGCAACAAGGTTGGACCGAACACGGCCGGTATTTATGCAGACAGTTCTTCAAGTGCAGATGCGCCTATTAATATAACTGTTAAAGGCAATCTTAATATTGAAAACGTATTGGGCAGTGCAATCCGTGCATTGAATACTTCAACTATATCTACTGCAGGTGCAACTATTAAAGCTGCCGATATGTCTAACGGTACGGATTATAGCCAATATTATGCTTTGCAGGCCAACAAGGGTACCATTAACCTGAATACAGGAGAAGGCATTACTGCCGGAATTCTGGACGTTACCGGTGACATGAAGGTAACTGATAATAAAGCTTCTGTTATCAATGTCAACATGACCAAGGGTTCTCAATGGACAGGCGCGGTAAGCAATATTCCAGGCAGTACATATAATGCCCCGGCCGGTCAGTTTAATCTGACAATGGCAGATGGCTCTGTATGGAATCATGAAACCGGTCGTTCGGTAGATACGCTGAAGACAACTTTTGCCGGCAGCAATGTTTCTAAGCTGGATGGTTCTGGTGTAATCTACCAGAATTCCGACAAGGGTATCACCGTTTATGATTACAGAGGTGATACAACAGTAGTATACGGACATGATGCAGAAAATCCGCTGAATATTACTGGCGGTAACTTCACTGTAAAGACAGCAGCTGAAGGTTCTAAAATTACGTTGGTAACCGATAGTCAGGGCATTAATGCCGGCTTTGAGGCTGCCGATACTGCAGCAGAAAAGAATAATGTTAAGGAAGTACTGAACAAGCTGGCTAATAAGCTGTTCTATACCGGCTACAAAGATGCAAACCTTGCCGGCGTAGTTAAGATTGCCGATGGTCTGACAGCATCTAGTGTAAGTGCTATTGTAAAAGCTTCCGGCGATGTTACCTTCTCTGACGGAAGCAATGGAACGAAAAAAGCAGGACAGGGCTTCTATGACTATACTCCGGAAGAAGATAAGCCCGATTACAAGACAGGCGCTATCACTAAATCGGAAAATATCAGCCTGAATCGCGAGGTAGACGATAAGGGTGTTGCACATATTAATGTAACTGAATCGAATGCCGGTAATAATAAATTTGCCAGCGCAATTTATGCAGGTGAGGAAACCTCTCCGTCTAAACCGATGACTGTAAATATGTCCGGGAAGGGACTGGCTTTGAATGTTGCACAAACCGGCGGACAGGCAGCGGCTATTTACGCAGGCGCTAATACTTATATCAAGGTTATTAATCCGTCCGCAGAGCAAAAGCTTTCTATTATAGCTAATAATACGGATACCAGAGGCTCTCATGGCGTTTACGCTGACGGTAATGCACATCTGAATATTTCCGGTCCAGTAGAAATTACCGATATTGTTACGAAGGGTGATTCCGCAACTGGTATTAATATCCAGGGGCAGAAGAGCGAGATTAATATTGATGGCCCGCTGACAATCAGCAATGTCAAGGGCATTAGAGAACGTGGCGCAGGCATGAATGCTTCCGGTATTCAGGTAACAGGTGACACTTCCACTGTAACTGTCAGTGGTCCGGTAGATATTTCCAGTGTACGCGGCAGCGGCATCAGACTGACCGGTAAGGATACCAAGGTGTCTGTCGGTGGCGGCACTATTACTGCAGCCGAAGACAGTGATAAATCGCATAATTTCTATGCAGTCCGCGTAGATAAAGGCACGCTGGACATCAACATGAAAGACGGCTCAGCAGGCGATACGACCACCAAGATTACCGGTGATATGTATGCAACCGGCCAATATGGCAAGAAGGTTGTGGAATATACCGGCGGCGAGTTGATTGATTGGAAGGACGCAGGCATTCTCAACGTTGCTTTAACCGATAAGGATTCCTTCTGGAAGGGTGTTGCAGCCTATGACCAGTATAATTCCGATTATGGCAGCGGCGGCAATACTACGCATGATATCGGCCAGTTCAACCTGTATCTGCAAAACGGTGCAGCCTGGACCAACGAACAGCAATCGCATGTGACAACTACGACCATAGCGTCCAAAAATCCTGTATGGGCAGGCAGCACGCTGGCAACACTGCATGGTGGCAAGGATGCAGATAACGCAGGTCTGATTTACCAAAAGGATAACAATCCTATTTCTGTTGTAAATTATAGCGGTCATACTACTGTATTCTATGATCATGATGCTGCTGATCCTACCAAGATTATTGGCGGCAGCTTCAATATTACCAATGCAGCAGAAGGCTCTGCTATCACCTTTATTACAGATAATAAGGGCATTACCTCCGGATTTGCAGATGGCGATTCCGCTGATGCTAAGGATAAAGTAGCCAACGTACTGAACAACCTGGCAGGCAAGCTGTTCTACAAGAACTATACTGATGGTCATCTGGCCGGCGTAGTGAAGATTGCCGATGGTCTGACAGCTTCTTCCGCAGCACTGAAGACCGGCGATATTTCCTTCTCTACCGAAGAAACAGGTACCTTTACACCTGGCCAGGGCTACTATGATTATAAGACCAGCAAGCCAGGCAGCCAGATAGCCAAAGAATTTACTACGGCAATTACCGGCGACGCAGCTGCTGATACGGTTTACATAGAAAAAGGCGTATTGAAGGACGATGGTACCTATGTATTTACTGCAGGCAGCACAACCATCACACCTGAAAAGCATCTGATTGCCGGTGGTGCATGGCTCCCGCAGATTAGCGCTGCTATTTCCGGCTCCGACGAAAACCATAATGTTACCATTGATATGAACGGCAACAAGCTGACTGTAGATACAACAACCGATACCCATACAACCGGTATCGCAGCTGTCGGCAAGGGTGCAGTAAATATCAATAATGCCGGTGCAATGTCTGTCAGTGCTACAAGCACTACGAACGGACAGACAGGTGCGCTGTTCGTTAATGCCGGAGGTACGATTAATATTCACAATGCTGGTGCTGATAATGTACTTACCTTGCGTGCTAACAGCGCTGCTCCTGCAAATGCTGCAGTTATCAAGAGCATGAACGGTGTAAGCGGCGTTATGTCTGCTATTACTGTTGACGGTCTTGTTGATATTTTGGCTGATAAGAGCAATGCTTCCGGTGCCAACGAAGCAATCAGTGCAGTTGCTTCCAAGGTTGAGATTGGCGGTGGCGTCATCAAGGCTATTAATGGGGCTGAATATGCTATCAGTGCCTATGGCGAATTCGCTTCCAAGAACCGTGGACAGGTTAATGTGAATGTTAAGAAGGATGCCGAAGGCGCTATCATTGGTGCAGGCAACAATAATGTACAGATGGAAGGCAATGTAAATCTCGGCGGCGGCATGGATAGTGCCGGTGCAAGTGCAGATGTAAGCATTGGTCTGAATACTAGGGAATCCTTCTGGAAGGGTGATGTAAGCAATACTAACGGCAGCAGTACAGGCATCGTTAACCTTTATATGGGAAACGGTGCATCCTGGACCGGCAATAATCTTTCCGGCAACACTGTAAACGCTAATCTGGATAATGCAACCTGGAACGGCTATAGCAATGGTAATGCTATGCACCTGAAGCTGGATAACTCTATCTGGAATGTAAATGGTGCAAGCAAGCTTGCTTCCTTCTCCGGTAATAATGGCAGCATTATTGTGGCAAACAATGCAGGCGATATCAATGTAGCTGAGTACAGCGGCAATACCAATGTTATTTATAACCATGATGCTGATAATCCGACGAATATTCTCGGTGGAAGCTTTACCGTCGGTAAGGCTGATAACGGCTCCAATATTACGCTTATCACTGATAATAAGGGTATCACCAAAGGCTTTAACGCCTATGATAAGGCTGAAGACCAGAATACCGTTAATGAAGTTCTTAACAAGCTGGCACAGAAGCTCTTCTACACCGCTAATGATGGCAAGCTGGCAGGTACTGTCAAGATTGCTTCCGGCCTGACTGCTTCTTCCGCAGCCTTGAAGACCGGCGATATCAGCTTCTCTACTGATGCAACCGGCACGAAGACACCTGGTCAGGGCTTCTATGAATATACTGTAGCAGACGATTCTGTTATTACTGATCCAATCACCGGCAATCTTGATAAAAAGTATGTAAGTCTGGGAATTGAAACCGAAAAAGGAATTTACAACTTCACTAAAGATATAGTTATTAATGTAACCAAGGGTGATTACAGCTCCAACCTGAGTGCTATTGAATCCAGCGGCGGACCGATTACGATTAATGCCGACGGAAAGAATTTGGACGTATCCTACCATGTTCTTAAGGGCAGCAATGTTGCACGTGCGGTAGCTACCGGCCTCAGCTATGGAAAGTCCAAGGATATTACTATTAAAGCTAAGAGCCTTAAGCTCAGCACTGATACCACTGGCTTCAGGGCCCAGGGTGTTTATGCAACCGGCGGTAAGATTACCATTGATGCAGACACCACTATTTCTACATCTGCGCAGACAGAAAGCAATGGTATTTACAGTGGCAGCGGCGGTACTGTTACCATGAACGGCAATCTGGATATTCAAAAGGATAGCAAGGCAGCTAATTACATTGCGCTGAATTCTGACGATAATGGCATTATCAACGTCAATGTTAAGGATGGCAAGGCAGGTGCAGGCATTGTGAAGATTGATGGCGATGTCTACACCAAGTCTGCAGAAACCTATGATTATTGGGAGGATGAAACAACTTCTACATCTTCTACCGTTAATCTGGCATTGCAGGGCAAAGACAGCAGCTGGAACGGCCGCAGCCTCTACGAAGTTATTTCCGGTGATGATTCCACCAGCTATGGCACCTTTAACCTGTGGCTGGCAGATGGTGCAACCTGGACAAACGAGAAGAACGGCAAAGAGGTTCCGAGCGGCTTTACCGGCAGCCATGTAACCAACTTTACCGGCGGCAGCGATGCAGCACACGCAGGCAACATCTTCCAAAACGATACCAAGAAAATTACCATCGAAAATTACAGCGGCAACACCAATATCTACTATGCACATACCGGTAACGGCGAAGCAGCAGGCGACTATAAGGCTGGTGACACCATTATCAAAAATGCGGCAGAAGGCTCTGTAGTATCCTTGATTACCGATAACAGCGGTATTGCAATGGATAACGAATACAGCATAGCTAATGTGCTGAACGCATTGGCAGGCAAGCTGACCTACAGCAACTATGTAAATGGCGAAAATAACTTGACAGGTTATGTAAAGATTGCCGACGGCCTGACTGCAAGCAGCAAGGCTATGCAGACTGGCGATATCTCCTTCAGCAGCAAGGACGGCAAGGGCAGCTTAAAGGATGGCTCCATTGCTCCGGGCCTCACCTATCCCGATACCCAGACTCCTGAGAGCAGCAAGCTCAACAGCGGTATTACCGGCGATGCTAAGGCAGATTACCAGTATAAGAAAGATGGCATTCTGAAGGAAGACGGCTCCTATGTATTCACTCAGGATCCGACTAAGATCGAGGTTAAAGAAGGCGCCGCAGTAGGTGCAACCGATAAAGACATCGTAATCGACACCACCAAGGCTAAGCTGGAGCTGAAGGGTGCAACCGGCATCAATGCAGAAGGTGCAAACGTTAATATTAAGGGCAACACCAGCATCAGCGGTAATGTAGGCATCAATGCGGCAAACGGCAACGTAACCCTGAACGGCAGCACTGTTATCAGCGGCACCGATGCGGCAATCAACGCAGGTGCAGATGCTAACGTAGTTGTTAACGGCAACAACAGCGCACTGACTGTTAACGGCAGCATCAATGCTGATGGCGGCAACATTACCGTAGACAGCGGCAAAGCAAGCAGCACTATCAAAGGTGATGTTAATGCAGCAAATGGCGGCAGCGTAGTAATCAACCTGACCGAAAAGAATTCCGAAATGACAGGCGGCTACAATGTTGATGGCAACAGCAGCATTGCACTGAGCCTGGCAAACGGTGCAACCTGGCATCTGACTGACGGCGAAGAAGCTGCAGGTATGTCCCTGCTGAGAATGGCTAAGGGTGCAGCTGATGCAGGCCTGACCATCAACGGCGGCAAGACCGAGGCTGAAAAAGGCTTCCTTGACATGACCAAGAGAACCAAAACTCTGGACATCGCTCATTACAGCGGTTGGGAAACCGTTATCTATGACCATGAGGGTAAAGGTGACAAGGTTGAGGACTACAAGTCCGGCGATACCGTTATTGCTAAGGCTGACAAGGGCTCCGGCGTAATTCTGTCCACCGACGGCAGCGGCATTACCATGACCGATAAGAATGCTGTTGAAGCAACCTTGAAGGCATTGGCACAGAAGGTTACCTATAAGGATCATGCCGCAAACGGCGAAAATCTGAGCGGTAAGGTACAGATTGCCGAAGGACTGATCTCCTCCAGCGTAAGCAAGAACCTGGGCACCATCCACTGGGATGAAAACGGCAAGGGCCAATATGATCTGGACAGTGTAAATTGGAGTCAGATCATCGAAGGCGACTACGAAACCTTTGTAATGAAGGGCGTAAGAAGCGCAGCAACCACCTCCCTGCACACCTGGCGCGACAACATGCAGGATACCTACACCGGTGCAGACATGGCAGATGAAGACGGCATGTTCGCTAAGGCACTGGGCGGAAAGACCAGCTCCGACGTTAAGGGCCTGAAGGACAGCAACACCTACTACGGTGTACAGGTTGGCTACGACAAGGCTGCAGCAAACGGCTGGCACACCGGCGTTGCCTTTGACTACCGCAACGGCGATTCCAACTATCTGCTGGGCGGCAAGGGTGACAACCAGATGTACAGCTTGGGCGTATACGGCGTGAAGAACTTCGAAAACGACGCCTTCTTCCGCGTAGCAGCGAAGGTTGGCCGCGTTGAAAACGAATATGACGTATACAACGAAATCCGTAGCCTGAAGCTCCATGGCGATTACAAAGCCAATGCATATGGCCTGACCATGGAATATGGCAAGACCTTCGGAACCGAAGAATCCTACTTCACTCCGAAAGCACAGCTGACCTGGTCTCAGGTAGGTGCTAAGGATTACACTGCGCATACCGACAAGGCAACCATGCAGATTAATCAGGACAGCTACAGCAGCTTTGTTGGCAGACTGGGCTTTGAAGCAGGCGTGAAGAGCGAAAAGGGCCGCGTATATGCAGGCCTGTTCGCAGCACACGAATTCAACGGCGACATTAGCGCAAGCTACTTTGCAAACGATGGCGACAGAAAACACACCAGCTTCAACGGCGAAGAAACCTGGATGGAAATGAAGCTCGGCGGTACTTATGATTTCAGCAATAATGCACATCTGTATGCAGACTTTGCTAAGGACTTCAACGGCAACTTCGAGCGTAAGTGGAAAATGAACGCAGGTATCCGTTTCGAGTTCTAATAGGCTGATTAAGCTCTCTCATATTTTCATACTCAGCCGTGGTGTTGCCCTGGCAGCGCTGCGGCAAACTCCAAACACTCAAAAACTCATAAATCAAAAAATCGGGAAAAACAAGAAAACAGCTATCTGTCGGCAAGCAGATAGCTGTTTTGTCTTTATAGTACAGAGAAAGCATAGTTAACCGGTGCTATGTGATTGTGTTTACGCTTTTGAGTATAGAGTAAATACGCAATAAATTCAGTTTTTACTTGACGTAGCACGCTATATATGGTAGACTCTATATGATAAAAAATACCAATAACAGAAAAATGTAAGTAATACACCCCTGAGAAAAAATGTTCTTTACAAAAGGAAAAAATTACTACTGCTTTGTTATTAAATAATTATAGAATTATAGAATTATAGAATTATAAGCGATCAGGTGAGGATATTTTGCTGGATATCTTCTTAACAGGGAAGTCTGATGTGATTTCGACGCTGTTCCGCAACTGTGAAAGAGAGCTGCTTTGTCGTTAAGCTATTGCTTAAACCTCTTACCAAGGGATAAAGCTGCAATGATCTTAAGCCAGGGTACTGACTGATTGTATATATTAAGGGTCTACGAGATTAGACGCGCTTAATGAGAGGGAATTTTTGGGCATTTGGATTGCAAGATTTTCCTTTCGTTGTTAGTGTGTGCTAATCTTTTTTTATTTTTTATAGATGAAAAATTTTATATTTTAAGCAATTATATTGCAAGGAGTGAGAGTATGAGGAGTTATCAACAAAAAAAATGGCAGCTGCTGGCTGCCGGCGTTTTGATGTCAGTATGCACGTCATGCTTTACTGCACAGCCTGCCTGGGCCGCAGAATATAATAAAGGCCTGACCGGTAAAGCAGATAAGGATGCGCCGATGCTTAATGCTGACGGCAACACTGTGGTGCTTGATAAAGGCACCAAAACAGTAACCTATGATTTTAAGGGTACAGACAACACCTTTACTGTAATAAATAAGGATGCTGTCGCTACCCAAAACGGCTATAACTATGTTTACAACAACATAGGCAGCGATGGCAGTAAGGGTACTTTATATCTGCGCCAGACCAATACCCATTCTAACGATTTCAGTGACGTAGCAGGCTTTGCAGGCAGCAACGGCAGAATTGAAATCAACAGTAATCTTGATATCAATGCTTATTCCGCATATGCTTCCGTTGGTGTCAGTGCGGGCAGCGGCAATTTGATTATCAACGGTAACGTGAAGATGCGTAAGGATGACCCGTCTAATCCGTGGGGCATTATTACCAACAATGTTCACGGCAACATCGGACCTGGCGGCGTAACCTCCATGGATCCGACGGACGTTAACTATACCGGCGCACGTTGGCAGCCGAATGCCTTCAGTGTCGGCTATACCGGAGGCAGCATTACCGTTAACGGTAATGTGGATGTAGCTGTACGCGGTACTGCGGTGCAGACCGGTGTGTACAATGCTTCCGCAGGCGTGCATCCCTATAATCTTGGCAAAATCAGTCTGGTAGGAGATTCTATTAAAATCGAAACTCCGTCTGACGAAAGAAAAGCAGACGGCAGCTTCAAGGAAGCATATTATGCTTTGGCAAGCTATGGCGGTACAATCAATATCAACGTAACTGATGCTAATAATAACCAGGATAAAAGCTCCGTTGAAAACGAAAAGCTGGAGGCTGCCGAAGGCAAGACAACCAATATCATCGGTAACGTTATTGCTTTGAAGCGCTCTGAGCGTACCGATAAGCCCGATGTATATCAGGACGGCCGTCTGAACATCGGCCTTACTACCAAGGATTCAACATGGAAGGGTGTTGTTGACAACGCCGGTACCGACCATGCAGGCGAAGTCAATGTATGGCTGAGCAACGGCGCACAATGGACACATGAAGCAACCTCCCGTGTTGACGGCTTGGATTACAGCAACATGCCGGCATACAGCAAGCCGAGCTATGATAATTTTGACGGTACTTCCTATGTTCATAATCTTATCGGTGGCAAAAACGCTGCCGGCAGCGGCTTCATTTATCAGAACAGTGATGTTAAGCTGAATTTTGCTTATTACAGCGGTTACAATACCATTGTTTATAAGCATAATGAAAACGGTACTCAGAAGGAACATTATATCGGCGGCGATACTACTATTCAGCATGCCGGTGCCGGTGCCAATGTTACCCTGGCAACCGATAACGCCAAGATTAACCTGAAGGATGATAAAGAGGTTGAAGCAGTACTCAACGCGTTGGCAAGCAAGCTGACCTATAGCGGTTATGTGAAGGATGAAAGAAATCTTTCCGGTACTGTTATGATTGCTTCCGGTCTGACTGCTTCCGGCATTACTGCCGAAGCTAAGGGCATGATCAGATTTAACGAAGCAACCGGTGAGGGCGGTTATACCAAGCCGCAGGAGGGTGAACAGAATACCGCCAATATCAACAGCGGTATGACCGGTACTTCTGCCGACAGTGATTATACCGATGCGAATATCCGTCAGGATGACGGCTCCTATAAATTTACTCAGGCTACTACAATAAATGTAGCTGACGGAACTGCTATTGATGCAGCAGCCAACATAAAAATCAATGCGGAAGATACAGCTTTGACCTTGGATGCCAAGAAGGGTATTGTTACAAACGGCAAGACGGTAGATATTTCTGCGCGTACCTTACATTTGTCCGCACAGGAGGATGCTATTACTGCTGACGGCGGCAAGGTAACAAGCTTGGGCATTACCAATATTAACGAGAACGATAAAACCGATAAGCCTGCGGCCAAGAATGCTGTTAAGGCAACTAACGGTGCCGAGGTTACTCTGGGCAACGGCGTAATCAGAGGCAGCATTATCAGTGACGGTTCCGTAGTCAACATCAATAAAGATAATTTAGATAAAGAGGGCAATTACAAGACCGGTTCCGTAGAAGGCAACCTGGCTGTTGCCGATAGCGGTAAAATTGACCTGACTGTTGCCGGCGGCAAATTCGTGGGCAGCATTGTCAAGACTGGTAATGTAGCGGCTGCAGCTGTGGGCGATGACGGCACTGTAAATCTGACACTGGCTGACGGCGCGGTATGGACCGGCGCTCATAAGAACGCTGATGCAGCGCTTAATCTTACTCTTTCCGGTGCTTCTTGGAACAATACCAATACAGACGCAACCTTTGTCAACAGCTTAAATGGTGGCAAGGGTGTTGTAAAATCTATTAAATATATCAATCCGAACGGCGGAAATAATGAAGAAGTAGAAATTCCCGTCAACGGCTTTATCAGCATGGCTCCCGAGGCCGGTGCCGTTACCGTAGGCAATTTCAGCGGCACTCATATCGTAAGCTATGATCATGATAATGCAGGCACCGATGTAAGCGATTACAAGGGCGGCAACTTCACTGTTGAAAAAGCAGATAAGGGTTCTATGCTGATTGCGGCAACAAACAGCAAGAACATTAAAACCAATGACCAGGACGCTGTAGAAGCAGCCTTCAAGGCATTGAGCCAGAAGATTTATTACGGCAATGCCGGTGTTGACGAAAACCTGACCGGTAAGACTATGATCAGCTCCGGCTTGACATCCTCCAGTGTTTCCCGTTGGCTCGGTGACATGAAATTCGACAGCGCTAATGGCGGCGTAGGCAGCTTCGTTGGCGGCAGCGGTGTTAATATTACCGGCGACTACGAAACCGCACTGATGAAGGGCGCAAGAGCGGCAACCACCAGCGCAATGCTTTCCTGGCGTGATAATGCTGCGAACGTAATTTATCGCGGCGATCTGCTGCGTGCGCATATGGAGGGTGACGGCATCTGGGCTAAGACCTACGGCGGCAAGGATACCTACAATGCGAATGCGGTTGATTTGAGCAACAGCTATTGGGGTGCGCAGGTCGGCTTTGACCGTATGTATGACCACGGCTGGATTGCAGGCGCTGCTATTGATTATCAGAAGGGCAGCTCCACCTATAACTATACCGACGATGACTTCGGTACTGTCGGCGGCAATACCGGTGACAACAAGCTGTACAGCTTTGGCCTGTATGCTTCTAAGGATTTGGGCGATGGCGCACATCTGGATTTTGCAGCTAAGGCCGGCAGCGTACGCAACGAGTTCAGCGTACGCAACGGCATCGGTACCGAGCTGAGCGGTACCTACAGAAACCGTGGCTACAGTGCTACCGCAAGTCTGGCAAAACGTATCGGTACAGATAAGAGCTACCTTGAGCCTCAGGCACAGCTGACCTGGGCACACTTGGGCGGCAGAAACTTTGCTGCCGTAACCGATGGCGGTGAGGTTCTGGACGTTAACCAAGGCAACTACAACAGCTTGGTTGGCCGTCTGGGCTTAGAGCTTGGCAAGACCGGTCGTCTGGGCTCTGTTTATGCCCGCTTCGGCCTGGCGCATGAGTTCTCCGGCGATATCACCGGCAGCTACAGCGCAGAGGACGGCGGCAGCAAGACTACCTCTGTAGAAACTAAGGGAACATGGGCTGAAATGAGCCTTGGCACTACCTTGAATATTAAGCCTAACGCAAGCGCATACTTTGATGTATCCCGCAGCTACGGCGCAGATTACGAGCATGACTGGAAGTTCAGCGGCGGCCTGCGCTTTGCACTGGACCGTCTGCCAAAGCAGGAAATCAGCGGTAAGGCTGAGGCTGAACAGTTCATTGCAGGTAATGCGGCAGAGGTTCAGGAAAATGCGGCTGCTAATGTAAAAACCGACGCAATGCCGGGTATTGCTGCACAGGAGCAGACTCTCAATGCCCAGCCTGCAGTGCAGGAGGCAGAAGAAACAACTGCTGTTGCAGAGCATTCCGAGCCGAAATATGTTGAAACAGTAACCACCTACGATGCACCGGAGCCGACCGCAGCAGACTTTAACGAAATGAGCTTTGAGCTGGCACCTATCGTTGTTACCGCTTCCCGTATGGAGGAATCCATCCTGAAGGCTAAAGCAGATATGAGCGTTGTCGGCCGTGAGGAAATCGAGCAGATGCACATGGACAACGTGGAAGAGGTTCTGCGTACAGTTCCGGGCGTACAGTTCCTGGATTACGGCTCCAACGGCTTGAATGCCAACGTAAGCGGTATCCGCATCAACGGCAGCAAGGACGTTGTTATCCTGGTTGACGGCGTGCGTGTTAACGACTTCAAGGGCGCAGGCAGCAGCGGTTATATGTTTGCCGCACTCATGAACAATATGGATAACATCGAGCGCGTCGAGGTAATGCGCGGCAGTGCTGCTACCATGTACGGCAGCGGTGCTAAGGGCGGTGTTATCAACATCATCACCAGAAGACCTGAAGGTGCAAAAACCGTTATTGATATTGCCAAGGGCAGCTTCGGCAAGGAAGCCTATAAATTCAATACTCAGGCTGCCAAAGACAAGGTAAGCTACAATATTTACCATGACAGAACCATTTCCGGCACCAGCAAGGACGGCAGCGGTAAGGAATGGCCGGGTCAGAGCAATACCAAGAGCAGCGGTGCTAAATTTGAGTATAAATTCAACGATGCCAATAAGCTGACCTTGAACTATGAAACCATCGGCTCCAACTTCAGCGGTACCGACCTGGTATACGGCGGTCATTATGTAGGCATGTACGACAGCAATAGCGTAACCCTGAAGCATGATTGGCAGATTAACGATCAGTGGAGCAATTCTCTGATGTATCGTGCAACCAAAGAAAAATCCTCATGGGATAAGCCGGGCGGAGAGGACACCGATATTTCCGAGCCGATTACAAGCAATCTGGAATATAAGCTGTACAGCGATAACTTCAAATATCAGACCGACAGATATACTATGGTCGGCGGTATCGAATACAGCAAGGGCAAGGATAATACTAACCACAAGGAAACCAGCAATACTTCGCTGTTCCTGCAGGGTGATTGGGAGCTTGTGCCACATGTAACCTTATCCGGCGGTATTCGTCACGACAGACCTGACAGCTATGAATGCCATAACTCCATCAGCTATAAGCTGGGTTGGGATATTACCGAGAAGGATACCCTGTATGCAGGCCGCAGCGATTACTACATTCTGCCGAGCCTGACACAGCTGTACGACCATAAATACGGTAATGCAGACCTGCGTGCTTCCGAAGGCCGTACAACATCTATCGGTTACAACCACGAATTTACACCTGATAATTACATGATGCTGAGCTGGTTCGAAACCAAGTCCGGTGTTGGCATGACTATGAACAGCACCACCGACAAGGACGATCCGAACTATGGCCAGTATCAGAACAGCATAGGCGGTATTTCCCGCGGCTGGAATGCACAGTACAATGCTCGTCTGAGCGATGCTGTAACGGTTAAGCTGGGCTGGGCACATCTGTTCTATGATGAAAAGGACAGCTTTACTCAGGGCTATGCACCTAAGGACAAAGCAACCTTCGGTGTATATTATGACAAGGATAAATTCAGTGCTGCCTTCGACGGCTTCTACTTCATCCGTGATAAACGCGGCATGAAGGAAGGCGTTAAGGGCTGGCCTTCCGATAAGTATGGCGTTTACAACCTTGCTCTTAATTACACAGCTGATAAGCAGACTAAGTTCTACGTTAAAGTAGACAACATCTTCAACAAGCTGTGGGCTGAGCACACAGACGTTATCTGGGGCGGCGGTGCCGACAGCTGGTATGCTATGCCTGGCAGAAGCTTTATCGTTGGCATGCAGTACACCTTCTAAGATAAACAGACTCATGTTATATACGGAGCAGTAACTTCTGCTCCGTAGTATATAAAAAACTTTTTTGATGAATGTAAAGGAGATTATATCATGGCAAAAGCTGCTAAAGAAGAAACCAAAGTAACCGAAATGGAAAATAAAATCGAGAAGATGACTAAGTTCCTGGCTGACAATAAAATCGAATGCTTCGATATCCAAAAGCTGGAGGACGAGCACCACACCACTATCTTCCGCAGCCGCATGGAAGTTAAGGGTCAGCTGCTGCCGATGGCATTGCTGATGGATGACAGCGTTTATATGCTGCTGCAGGTGCAAATCGCTCCGCAGGTAATCGATGAAGAAAAGCTGAAAGCACTTGCCGGTGCTATCAACAACATGAACAACAATGTTCGTCCGTTCAAATTCACCGTTTCCGAGAGAGGCGACTTCATGCTGAACGCATGCATTACCGCCGAAAACACCACCTTCAACCCGGCTTTGGTAAACGCTATCATGGGTGAAGCAGTTAAATTTATGGAAGCACAATACGGCAACATTATGGAAGCCGTTTGGGCTAAATAAGGAGAGTGGCAGAAATGAAAAAGAAACTTATGACTTTGCTGATGAGTGCTGTTATGGCTTTGGGTATCAGTGCCAGCGCGTTTGCCGCACCTGTAGGTGTTGTTAATGTTAATGCCGTTCTGAACAGCTATCCGGGAATTACCGAGATTGCCAAATCCGTAGCACAGGAAAAAACTCGCCTGCAGGAAGAGTTCAATAAGCAATCTGCTAACATGAGCGATGCTGAAAAGCAGGCTCTGGCTGAAAAGCTCAGCAAGCAGCTGGCAGACTTTGAACAGAAGAAGATGGCTCCTGTACAAAGAAAAATCAACAAAACTATTCTTGATGTAGCTAAAGCAAACAATATTGACAGTGTTGTAAATATGAATGCTATGGTAGCAGGCGGCAAGGATCTTACCGAGGAGGTTATCAAAGCGCTGAAATGAACGCAGCATGTTTATGATAAGCTGAATAATTTTGTTATGAAATCGCAGGCTGCGCTGATGAGAAGCAGCCTGGCCGGTTTCTATATAAACCGTGCGGAGTCCGATTCCGCGTAGAGAGGTTAGCAGAAGCAGTGGTTGTTTCTGCTTTTTCCCAATTTTTTTGATAAGGAGGACTATATGCTGAAGCTTAGTCAAAAGAAGAGAAATACTTGTCTGGCATTTGCCGTAGCCGCAAGTATTTTAGGTGGTGGTTCTGTTTTTGCAGCAGAAACTGCTGATTACACAGCCACTCTTAATGGTATGAGGGATCCTGCATACGAAGATGTAATTGGTGCGGACGGAGTATATAAATTTACTCAAGATACCAGAATTACAAGTCAGTACGGTGTTGATCTTGGCGAAAATATGCAAATCAATGCTGAAGGTAAAAACTTGACATTTGTTGTAAAGGATATTAAAGATCTGGCCGGTGCGGGTATTAAAATTGATGGTGCTAATAGCTTAGCTATTAAAGCTAATACCGTAAAAATGGATTTGACCGGTAGTGATATTACCTCTGAAGGTCTGCAGGGTGTAAGAACTCTTAATGCTAATTCTAAGCTGACTATTGACGGCAAGCTGGATATTACCGCAAACGGCGATAATAATACCATTGGTATTTATAACAGAGGCAACGTTGTTGTTAGTGGCGATGTAAAGCTGGACATCGAAGGCAATAACGGTGGCT